>Ga0306920_100000472_pt1 | contig 46666 bp, 42 predicted proteins | sample flu12Cox44000170_FD_204666 | JGI IMG/M metagenome (GOLD analysis project Ga0306920, IMG submission 204666) | Lab enrichment of tropical soil microbial communities from Luquillo Experimental Forest, Puerto Rico - flux4day.12C.oxic.44.000.170 (v2)... | ecosystem: Environmental > Terrestrial >... | reverse complement strand
CCAGGACCGGGCGACCCCGTAGGTGCGGGCTACCTCGCTGACCGGGCGCTTCTCGACAGTGACAGCAGTGATGACAAGCCGGGCTTTCGACATCCCGGCACGTTGTGGCCCGGCTGTCCTCCATGTCGTGAGACACGCCGCAGCCCACGCCGGCCTTAGCTCTTACCTGAACTGTCCTCGATGTCTCGAGACACCCGTCCTCGATGTCTTAAAACTGGGCACTACTGCGCCCACCTTTTTCGAATATCTGTCGGCATGTCTGGGCGGAAGTCGGGGAGCCCGAGAGTACAACCGCCTCCACGGGCACCGCGAGTCACCAGAGTCCCGCAAGAAGTCCAACCGGAGTACCGGATCTCTAGCTACGGGCTGACTCAGGAGTAATTCGACCGCTTGCTGGATGCGCAGCAGCGCACCTGCGCACACGCCGCGATCACGGCGCTAGTGCGATGGACATCGACGCCGACGGCCGTGGATGCTGGCTCTCGTGGACAGGAACCCCAGCGGTGACGGCGACGATCCCCCCGTTCCAGCTGCCTACCGCGGAACAGAGGGAAGGCCCGGGCCGGTGTTGTTCATCCTCGACGTCGACGGCGAACGGTTCGCCATTCGCCGGGATGCGTGGGGACAAGGCGGCACCGACTACGACTGGCTGAGCGGGCCCAACAAGGGCTACGGATTCTCGTCGAGCGCGTCACCGAATCGGTCGATGGAGGAGCACCGGGAGAGCATTCGTACCTTCCTCGCCATGATCGATCCCAATACGGGCTACATCGGAGACAACTGAGATGTCCTCCGGCGACTGACGTGCAATCACGGCATTTCATCGCGCTTCACCGCGCTTGAGCGCGTCACGTGCCTGCTCGTCGGGGTCGGACTTGGATACCGCCAGGAATTGCCTGGCCTCATCGACCGTCCAGGGCCGGCGGTGAACGTCCGGATGTGACTTGGCCGCACGGCATCGAAGTGCCGATGATTCAGCGTCGCGGTCTCGGTTGGATGATCTGCGCGGATTGCCCAGGATGGCAGACCGAATCCTGTCGTCGCAGGTCAGTCCTAGCGGGTTAGCATGAACACCGGCTGCGTGAGCTGGCCTGGCGCGGGCATCGGGGACTGTTATCACATCATTTTGTGGCCGGATTCGACGGCGAGGTAGGGCGGGGACATGGAGGAGCCGCAAGACGCGCGGGCCGTTGCGCGGGGGGCCGGATCGGCTGTGGATCGGGCGGATGTGATCTTGACGCCGGATCAGCGGGTGCGGGTGTTCATCTCCTCGACCATGGGGGAACTGGCCGCCGAGCGGGCGGCGGCGCGGCGGGCGATCACCCGGCTGCACCTGGTGCCGGTGTGGTATGAGTCCGGGGCCCGCCCTCATCCGCCGCGCAGCATGTACCTGGAGCAGAGCCAGGTGTTTGTCGGGATCTACTGGCAGCGGTACGGCTGGGTGGCGCCGGGGATGGACATCTCCGGGCTGGAGGATGAGTACCGGCTGGCCGGGGGCAAGCCGATGCTGTTGTATCTCAAGCGGCCCGCCCCGGACCAGGAGCCGCGGCTGGCGGCGATGATCGACGGCATCCGTGATGCCGGGACGGTGTCGTACCGGACTTTCGCCACGCCTAGGGAGCTAGAGCGGCTGCTGGCCGACGACCTGGCCGTGCTGTTGAGTGAGAGCTTCGCGGGCGCGGCGGTCGGCGTGGGCGCGCCCGGTGTGTCGTCGGCCGGGCTGGGCGAGCCCGGCGAGGCCGATGTACCGCCCGGGACGGTGACCTTCCTTCTGACCGATATCGAGGGGTCGACCCGGCTGTGGGAGACCGCGCCGGAGGCGATGAAGGTGGCACTGGAGCGGCACAACCGGCTTGTCACCACCGTGATCGAGGAGCACGGCGGGGTGGTGGTCACCTCCCGCGGTGAGGGGGACAGTTTCTTCGCCGTGTTTCCCGGCGCGGTGGCCGCGGTCGAGGCGGCCGGCGCCTGCCAGCTCTGGCTCGGGACCGAGGACTGGCCGGCGGGGGCGGCGCTGCGGGTACGGATGGGCCTGCACACCGGCGAGGCCCGGGCACGCGGCAGCGACCGGCTCGACCATGCGCCGATCAACCGGTGTGCCCGGGTGAAGGCGGCCGGGCACGGCGGGCAGGTGCTGCTGACCAACACAACGCGCGGTCTGGTGGAAGGGCGGCTGGGCGGCGGGTTCGGGCTGCAGCGGCTGGGGGAGTTCCGGCTGCGCGACCTGGCCGAGCCGGAGCTGATCTACCAGCTGACCCACGCCGATCTCCCGGCCGACTTCCCGCCGATCCGGACGGTTGCCGAGCGCACCGGCAACCTGCCGCTGCCGGTGAGCTCGTTCGTCGGCCGCGCCGGCGAGCTGGAGCAGACGGCGGCTGCGCTGGGCAGGGCGCGGATGGTGACGCTGACCGGGCCGGGAGGGGTGGGCAAGACCCGGCTGGCGCTGCAGGCCGCGGGGCAGGTAGCCGAACAGTTCAGCGACGGCGCGTGGCTATGTGAGCTGGCCCCGGTCCGCGACCCGGCCGGTGTGGACGACGCGGTGGCGGCGGTGTTCTCGGTGACCGCGCCGGCCGGGCAGAGTACCCGCGAGGCGCTGGTGAACTTCTTGCGCAGCAAGCAGCTCCTGCTGGTGCTCGATAATTGCGAGCAGGTCCTCGCGGAGGCCGCGGCGCTGGCCGGGGTGTTGCAGCGCTCGTGCCCGCGGCTGGTGATCCTGGCGACCAGCCGGGAGGGCCTGGGGATCGAAGGGGAACAACTGCTGCCGGTGTCGCCGATGGCGGTGCCCGACGACGGCGCTGATCTGGCGGCGATCATAGACGTGGAGGCGGTGCGGCTGTTCGCCGAGCGGGCGGCCGCGGTCAGTTCCGGCTTTGCGGTGACCGCGCAGAACGCGGCGGCGGTGGCCGCGGTGGTCCGGCGGCTGGATGGGATCGCGCTGGCGGTCGAGCTGGCGGCGGCGCGGGTGCCCGCCATGACGGTGACCGAGCTGGCCCGGCGGCTGGAGCGCAGTTTCGCGGTGCTCGGGACTGGTCGGCGCGGCGCGGCCGAACGCCATCAGACGCTACGGGCCGCGATCGACTGGTCCTTTCAGCTGCTGACCGAGGCTGAGCAGGCCCTACTGGCCAGGCTGGCGGTGTTTGCCGGCGGCTGCACCCTGGGCGCCGCCGAAGCGGTGTGCGGAGGGGAGGGCATCGATCCGGATGCGGTGTTCGAGCTGCTGGCGAGCCTGGTGGCGCGGTCGCTGGTGGTGGCCGAAGACCAGGGGCCCGAGACCCGTTACCGGCTGCTGGAGACGATCCGCCAGTACGGGGAGGACCACCTTGAGGGGGCCGGGGAGGCCGAGCGGTGGCGGGCCCGGCACGCCGACTACTACGCCGAGCTCCTGGGACGGGTCCGAGAACACGCCCACGACCCTCACCCGGAGGTGTTCTGGGCGGTCCGGCTCAGCGCCGATCAGGACAACCTGCTCGACGCGTGGTCATGGGCGCTCGGCACCGGCAACGTGGACACCGCGTTCCAGATCCTGGCCGGCTTCGCGCCCTGTGAGGTCTGGAACACGTACCCACTGATGCTTCCCGGCGAAGCGGCCCTGGAGCTGCCCGGCGCGGCTGAACACCCGGGCTATCCGCTGGCTCTGGCGGTCAGCGCACTGTTCACATCCGCCCGCGCGGATATCACGGGTGCGGAGGAGTTGTGCCGACGGGCGGCCGATGCCAACGCGCGCCGGGATGTGCCGGACTGGCGGGTCGAGGAGACCATCTGTGCCGCCCGCCAGAATGTCGCGTCCACTCGCGGTGCGTTCGCCGAGGCTGCGCGCCTCGCCGAGCAGGCGGCTGGTATCGCGCGGGCCGGCGGGGACCTCGCCGACACCTCCGTCCAGCTCAGCATCGCTGTGGCCTACCATTTCCTCGCTGGTGACGCGCCCAGAGGTGTCCCGATGGCGCGCGAAGCGGTCGCGCTGGCCCGCCAGATCGGCGCCCCAGCCCTCATCGCGACCGCCTTGCTCGAGGTAGGCGCGGCCGTTGTCCAGACCGACCCGGACCAGGCCCGCGCCTGCCTGCGCGAAAGCCGCGAGCTCAGCACCGCGTTCGGCTATCAGAGCGCCCGCGACCTGGTCTGGGCGACCGGGATCGCGCTTTTCCTCAACGACCGGACTACCACGCTCGAACTCGGCCGCGATGCCATCCGCGCCCTTCAGCGGGGCGGTGACCGCCTTCGGATGGGCCTGACCCTGCACATGATCGCGGGCGCGCTGGCCGCCACTCGGCCCGATGCCGCCGCGATCATCCTGGGCGCCGCCGCCCAAGCCCACGTGATCGAAATGGCGGCGGACGCGAACACTCAGCTGATCACCTCGACCGTGGCGACAGCGCTGGGCGAAGAGCGCGCCCGGGCACTGCGCGCCCGCGGCGCGGACATGGACTGGGACGAAGCCGTCGCCTACACCGTCAACCAGGCCACCCAGGCCCTCGACGAAATCCAATCCGCGACCCAGCCATGAGGATGGGCGCGGCCGCGTTCGTTCAGGGTGTCGGGGTTCGGCGCGCCGCAGGCCGGCGCTAGCGCTTGGCCTCTGCCTCGGACGGCCCGGCCCCGCGCGCGTCGGCCCAGCGCTCGGCGCATCGATCAACCGGGCTCTTCACCACGCATCTAAGTGCTGCGAGCAATCGCCCGTCTCGGCGTTCAATGGCCCGGCTCGCGGCCATCCCAGTCGGCGAGCGGGACGCAGTGCCAGGTCCAGTCCGCCTGGTTGGGACGTCCCGGCAGGTCGATACGCCCGTTGGCCCACAGCAGCGCCTGCCATGCGTCGTGCGCTGGATCATGCCAAGGAAAAAGGCGGGCTAGAACACGCCCGGCGAGCTCGGGATCTGGGGCGAACCGCAGGCCGAGGCCCCGCGCCGCGTCATCGGTGTGAATCAGTAGCTCGTCGCAGGCCATGGCCGCGAATCCCGACGGGTCGGCAGCGCCATTCGAGTGAAAGCCCCGGGTGTCAGCCGGTGCAGCATCAACAGATGCTGCGCACACCTGCGCTGCGCTGCGCAGGCTGACAAGAAGCGCGGCATTAGGGGCATCGGCCTCGACATTAAGGTCGAAAGCAGCGTCATCCCCGGGGCCGCCCCACAGGTCAAGCGCATACCACAACGGGCCGTTGGCGGCGTGGGCGACTACCGACGCGACCGTGAAGTCCAGGCCCGGGACCGCAGCCGTCCAGTCGGCATCGACAGCCGACTCCAGCAAGCTCTGACAGGCCGCTGAGGCTGCCCGGACGTCGCCCCCATTGATCATCAAAGGTCACCTCGTCGGCTGGCTCATGGGCAGTGCAGTCAGGAAGACGATACAAGCGAGGGGTCACTGGTTCGATCCGAGTTTTGTCCACCAGGGAAGACACCCAAGACGCGATCTTGAAAATGGCCGTTGACCACCAGGGCCCACTGGTGGCTCCTAGTTGACAGACAGACTGACAACTCAATACAGTGGCCGGTGTGTCAGAAAGACTGACAACTTCAGAGCGGCCGCTTCCCCGGCCAGACGCGGATCTCGGCTACCTGTTCCGGCTCGCGCACCAGCGCTTCCGGGCGCTGCTGGACAGTGAACTGCAGGACCTCGGGCTGTCCGCGCAGGATTACGGGATCCTGAGCCTGTTCGAGACCAGGCCTGAGCTCTCCACCTCCGAGCTTGCCCGCATCTCGCAGGTCACGAGGCAGACGATGCACACATCCATCCTCAGCCTTGAGGCGGCGGGGCTGGTTGAGCGCAGCGCCAGGAATCAAAGGGTCGTGCTTGTGCGCCCGACGACGCGTGGCCGAAAGTGCCTGGAGACGGCAACGCGCCGAGTGCGCGTGGTGGAGCACGCTGCGCTCGCAGCCCTCAGCCGCGAGGACGAGCGAACCATACGAGCGTGGCTCGCCAACTTGGCGGCCATGACCACAAGCGCCCAGAGGGCCGAGGTCAAGCGAGAGGAGAAGTCATGAACCATCAGGCCTGGGCGACCGGGAATCTCGAGCGGCGCATCCACGACGCGGAGAGGAACCTGTTTGCCGCCGTCGGCGCGGACGTCGACGAGTCTTTCCTCGAACTCGCGCAGACAGGCCTGCGGGTACGAGTGCTGTCGCATGGACGCGGCCCGGCGGTTGTCCTGCTCCACGGTGTGTCGGAGAGCGCCGCCATCTGGGCGCCGTTGTTCACGAAGCTCCGCCATTTCCGGCTGCTCGCCGTGGACCTTCCCGGTCATGGCTTGTCCGACCCGATCGCCTTCCGGCGCGGGCAGGTACGCGAGTACACCCGCCGGCTGATCGAGGACATCCTGGACGTACTCGGGCTCGACGAGGCGCCGGTGATCGGCCACTCGCTTGGCGGCATGTTCGCCCTATGGCACGTAGCCGCCGGTTCCGGGCGGATCTCTGGGGTGGTCGCGATCGGAGAGCCCGGCCCCGCGCTCCCGGGGGTACGCGTGCGCATGCCGCTGTCGTTGTTGACCGTCCGTGGGCTAGGCACCGTGGTCTTGCGCTCACCCATCCCGCGTCGTGTCTACCGCACCCTGCTGGCCCAGGGGCTTGGCTCCGCCGAAGAAGCGGCCGCGCCGGACTCGCTGATCGAGGCGCTACGCCTGTCCGCACGTCGGCCGGAGAACGCGAGAACCGTGGCGTCGCTCATGCACGCGATCGACCTGTTCCGCCGCCCACGCCCCGAGAGTGTCCTCACAAGCGCAGATCTCGCCGCGATCACGACACCTACGATCTTCATCATCGGATCCGGCGACCCGTATCTCTCCATCGAGCGGGCACGGCCATCGATCGACCAGATTCACGGCGCCAGGCTCTATGAGGTGCCCGGCGGACACGCCCCCTGGCTGGTCGATGCGCAGCACGCGGCAGAGCTGATCGTAACCCACGCAAACCTCGCCACCGGTCGCTAGCGCTCGGCGTGGCTCGCTGACGTGATCATCACCGCGGCTATCGCGATGAGCGGCATCACCGGAGTTCAGTGGGCGAGGCCCGCAGTCACCTGGAATGGCGCCTAGATACCGTAACGGGCGGTTCAGCCATAGTCACCTGGGGTTGAGGCCGGAAGGCACGGGGAATAGGGCGCCTGCTGATAGCCTTGCACCATAGGCGGCGATCTTCGCCGCCGCTCCGCGGGCGAGCAGCCCGCCGGTCGCAGTGTGAGCAGTCCGGCTCAATGAGCCGTTCGCCGTCGTCCTTGACGTCTGCCGAGCATGCGATCCCCGAACTACCGATGGAGTTTCTGCATGCCCCGCAGTTCCAGGCGTCCGCGCGCGTCTTCTGATCGCTACGGCCGAGGCGGTAGGCGTCCCACCAGGCACCGTGGAACGGCCGCGGCCAGGCGTCCGCAGGTCTCACGGCCGCGTGCAGAACCGTATTCCGAGCTTGACCTGGCCCTGGACGCCGCCGCCGCGGCGCCGCCGCCCACCGCGGCCACGTTCGCTGAGCTCGGCCTGGACGCCCGGCTGGTCCGCGCGCTTGCGGCGCGTGACATCCATGAGCCATTCGCGATCCAGGCCCGGGCGCTTCCCGACGCGCTGGCCGGCCGCGACGTGCTCGGCCGCGCCCAGACCGGGTCGGGCAAGACGCTGGCCTTCGGCCTCCCGCTGCTGACCAGGCTGGCCGCCACCACGGGCCAGCGGCGTGAGAAGGCCCCCCGCGGCCTGGTCCTGGTCCCGACCCGCGAGCTCGCCCAGCAGGTCGCGGACGCGCTCGCGCCGCTGGGCCGCAGCGTGGGCGTGAGCATCACCACGGTCTACGGCGGCGTGTCCATCAACAGGCAGATCGCCCGCGTCCGCCACGCCGACATCGTGGTGGCGACGCCAGGCCGGCTTATCGACCTGCTCGAGCGGCGGGCCTGCACGCTCTCCGGCGTCCAGGTCACCGTGCTCGACGAAGCGGACCACATGGCCGACCTGGGCTTCATGCCCGCGGTCACTCACATCCTTGACCAGACGCCCCCGGCCGGCCAGCGGATGTTCTTCTCCGCGACCCTGGACCGCGGCGTCGGCCAGCTGGTGACGGCCTATATCCATGATCCCGCGCTACACGCGGTCACCTCCTCGACCGATTCCGGGCCCGCCGAGCACCGGGTGCTGGTCCTGTCCGCTGAGGACAAGGTGCCGGTCGCGGCCGAGATCGCCAGCCGGCCGGGACGTACGCTGTTCTTCGTCCGCACCAAGCACGGCGCGGACCGGCTCGCGAAACAGCTGTCCCGGGCCGGAGTCGACGCCGCGGCCATCCACGGCGACCGCAACCAGAACCAGCGGCAGCGGGCCCTAGATGCGTTCGCCGCCGGGCATCCCCGTGTCTTGGTGGCCACCGACGTCGCGGCTCGCGGCATCCACGTGGACGACGTCGACCTGGTCGTGCAGTTCGACCCGCCGAACGACCATAAGGACTACCTGCACCGCTCGGGCCGCACGGCCCGGGCTGGGGCCACCGGCATGGTCATCGCGCTGGTGGAGCGCGGCCAGGTCCGCGACCTTCAGCGGCTGCACGACGCCGCGGGCGTCACCGCAGCCAGCGACGAGGTAGCGATCGGCCATCACGTGGTCCGGCGGATCGCCACATCCGGTACATCTGTCCCTCCTGCTCCATCGGCCGCGCAGTCGGCCAGGGTCACTTCGCGGAGCACGAAGGTCCGCTCGGCTACCGCCCAGGCTCGTCCCGGTAGGGCCCGGTCAGGAAGGGAAGAAATCGCTGGTCGGCGCCGGATGGCGTCGTAAGGCCGAGATCCGCGGGCCGTCGGCCCACGGCTCGCTCGATCTGGTTACGCAGATCCTGTGACCAGCCGGCGGTTGGCAGCCCGCAGGTCCAACCGTCGATATGGCGCGGGCCTGCCCAGGAGCGCCCGCGTTCCAGATAAGGCAGTCTGTATCCGTGACGAAGACAGGCCGGGGAACCGACGAGTTCGACGACGGTGCGCTGCTCGCGCTCTTGGCTGCGATCGCCTCCCGTGACGACGCCGGGGTCATGCGAATGCTTGATCAAGCACCTGGCTTGGCCGTCCATCCGCTTCGGACCGGAGCGAGCCGCCAGGATCCCAGCCCCTACTTCCTTATCCCGATTCGTCACCACGTGTACACCGGCGACACGGCCCTGCACGTCGCCGCCGCCGCCTATCACCGGGGACTCGCCGAGACGCTCGTCGCACAAGGCGCCGCGGTTCGCGCCCGCAACCGGAGGGGAGCCGAACCGCTGCACTACGCCGCAGATGGACACCCCGGCGCGGACTTCATGGATCCGGATGCGCAGCGCGAGGTGATCTGTTACCTCATCGATGCTGGCGCCGACCCGGACGCGATCGACAACAGCGGTGTGGCGCCGCTGCATCGAGCCGTAAGGACCCGAAGCTCGGCCGCGGTCAGCGCCCTGATCGAGCGGGGTGCCGATCCGCTGCTGGTGAATAAGAGCGGTTCGACCCCCCTCCACCTGGCTGTCCAGAACACGGGCAAGAGCAACTCCGGGTCGGAACCGGCCAAGCAGGAACAGCGCCGGATCATCATGCTGCTCCTGGCGCACGGCGCGAGCGGCACCGATCTCGACGCCAAGGGCAAGACCGTCGCGGCCGCTGCAACGAGCGGCTGGATCCGCCAGCTGCTCGGCAACTACTGACGGGCCCTGCCGGGAAGCCCGGGCAGCCGCCTACGAGGTGATCAGGACGAGGCTGCCGAGCGGGACGCGGGACAGGATGTGCAGCGCCGCCGCGGGGACCCGTACGCAGCCGTGGCTGACCGCGCGGCCGAACACGGACGGGTCAGGCCAGCCGTGCACGCCCACCGTGCCGGGGCCACCACCGTAGGTATCCAGCGTGTCGGAGTGGAACCCCAGCGGAAGGATCAACGGGCTGTACGTCGGGTGGGCCGGGGCCAGCAACGCGAGCAGGAAGGTCCGTCCCGTCGGCGTGGGGGTGGCCGGAGCGCCGACCGCCACCGTCCAGGTTCCCAGCAGCCGGTCGGCGTCCAGGATGCTGAGCTTGCGGGCGCCGACGTTGATCCGGACCAGGTAAGGGCTGCGCCGGGTGTCGAACTGCGAGCCGCCGGCCGCACCGGTGTAGATCCACCCGGTGGCGCGGTTAGGCCGGCTCGGGAGCAGCACACGCTCCCATCCCGGGCTGCGCTGCACTACCGGAACCCAGGTTGGGGCGCCAAGCTCCGTCGGCGGGAGCACCGCAACCGGCGGCTTCCCGGGCCCGGCATACACGACCAGGGATGCTCGCGAATGGACAACCAGGCCGCCGGTGATGGCGAAGGGAGCCGGATCTGCGGGAGCCGCCGGGATACTCGCATACGTCGTCGCGCGCGGCAGCTTCGCGAGCTCCGTGGCAGGCACACCAACGGGGAGCACGAGGTGCCCGGCGCCCGGCGCTCCGGGCCCCGGTGACGCGCCGGATCCGCTCAGCGTGACGGTCAGCACCGCAGCGACGGCCGCTGCCAACACGGCTCCCGCAGCCGCGGCCTGCCGCGCATGGCCCAGCAGGAACTGCCGCACGGCCGGAGCACGGTCACCGGCGCGAGCCAGCCGGTCCCGGAGGAGGCGCAGGACGTCGCGGCTCAGGCGCGGCCACCGGTCGCGCATGAACCGCCTCCCGTGGGTTCCCAGCGCTTCAGCCCGTCACGGGGAGGGTGGTCCCTACCGGCGAAGGTGCCGGAGCAGGCGGGACGGGGGACGGCGGGCTCGGGCTTGTACTCGGGGTCGGGCTCGGCGAGACAGTGGACGTCGGCGTCGGTGAGGGGGTCGGCGTGGGCGAAACAGTCGGCGTTGGGGTCGGAGTCGGGGTCGGCGTTGGGGTCGGCGTCGGGGTCGGAGTCGGCGTCGGCGTGGCGCACGCCACCCAGAACACCTTCTGCTTGGCGAAGCCGTGTTGGCCGGCGAAGTTCCAGAACAGCTTGTAATGCCCGTTCTGCAGCGTCATATCGCCGGTATGGCCATCGCCGTTGCTGTCTAGCGCCAGCGCGCCAGAAGCGATAACGGCCCGGTCGCCTGTTGGCGGCCACGACTTGATCTGCCAGGATACCGACTGGCCCGGGTCAAAGCCGAAGGCGTCGAGGTAGAACACGCACACGTGCGGCTCGTTGCGCGGGTCGGTCACGGGTGTCGCTGAGTTGTGGATCTTGACGGTGCCGTTGTCGCCGTGCCGCGCGCCGGGGGCAACCGACTGCGCGCCTGCACCCGGCGCTGCCAGGGCCAGGGTCAAGACGGTAGCCGTCAGGGCCGCCCCGGCAGGGACGATGAGCTTCGCACGCGAAGCAACAGTGCTCACGCACGCCTCCGGTGTCACAGAAATACGGGGTTCAAACGACGAAACGTCTGAAGGCGCGAGACTGTTACACCCGGCTGCCCCGGCCCGGGGCACCCAGTGGCTACGGTGGGGCCAAACAGCACCCGGAGCATCGCAGCGGATGTGGTGCCGCTGTGGCATCGGGGCTGTCGTAGCTGATCGGTGCCCTTCGCGGGCCGCTCGTTAGGGTGGCGCGTACAAGCTGGTGGCACGGGAGGCGGATACTTTGGGCGTGAGCCGGCGCGCTGGCGCGCAGGGGGCTCTCGCGCTCGGTGCCCTCGGAGTTGTCTTCGGGGACATCGGGACGAGCCCGCTGTACACGGTGCAGACCGTCTTCAGTCCGAGCGATCCGCACCCGGTCACGGTGACGCACGAGAGCATCTTCGGGGTTACCTCGCTCATCTTCTGGTCGGTAATGATCATCGTCACCATCACGTACGTCACGCTCGTGATGCGGGCCGATAACGACGGCGAGGGCGGGATCATGGCGCTGATCGCCTTGATCCGCCGCCGGGCCCTGCCCGGCAGCGCCCGGGCCAAGGCCGTGCTCGCCGCGCTCGGCATCTTCGGGGCCTCGCTGTTCTTCGGCGACAGCATGATCACGCCCGCCATCTCGGTGCTGTCGGCGGTCGAGGGCGTGGAGGTCGCGGCACCGTCGGTAGCCAGCCTGGTCATCCCCATCACCGTGGCCATCATCGTCATCCTGTTCCTGATCCAGCGGCTGGGCACGGGCGCCGTGGGACGAATGTTCGGGCCGGTCATGAGCGTCTGGTTCACCGTTATCGCCGTGCTCGGTATACACGGCATCGTCGCTCACCCGGTGATCCTGGAGGCGCTGTCGCCCAGTTACGCGATCGGCTTCCTGGCCGGCCACTTCGGCACCGCGTTCTTCTCGCTGACCGCCGTCGTCCTGGCCGTCACCGGAGCCGAGGCGCTGTATGCGGACATGGGGCACTTCGGCCGCGGGCCGATCAGGCGCGCCTGGCTGCTGGTCGTCTTCCCCGCCTGCATCCTGAATTACTTCGGCCAGGGCGCCCTGATTCTGGGTAACCGGGCCAACATCAGTAACCCGTTCTTCCTGCTGGCCCCGGGGTGGGCCAGGCTCCCGATGGTGTTCCTGGCCACCGTGGCCACCGTTATCGCCTCGCAGGCGGTCATCAGCGGCGCCTTCTCGGTCGTGCACCAGGCCGGGCGGCTGGGCTACCTGCCGCGGCTGCGCATCCAGTACACCTCGGAGCAGATGATGGGGCAGATCTACGTTCCGTGGATCAACTGGCTGCTGCTGGTGGCCGTCCTCACTCTTGTGCTCGCGTTCCGGACCGCGGCCGCGCTGGCCTACGCCTACGGCACGGCCGTGACCGGCACGATCACGATCACTACCCTGCTGTTCTTCTACTACGCCCGCCATCAGTGGCGATGGCCGCTATGGGCGGTGCTGACCGGCGGCGGCGCCCTGCTCGTCATCGACTTGCTTTTCTTCGCCGCCAACCTGACCAAGCTGTTCCACGGAGCCTGGTTCCCGCTGCTGATCGGCGTCATCACCTTCATCATCTTCACCACCTGGCAGAAAGGCCGCGAACTGGTCACGGTGCGAAGGGTCCGGGCCGAAGGGCCGCTGCCGGAGTTCGTCCAGCAGCTGCACGCCATGAAGCCTCCGCTGCACCGGGTGCCGGGCACCGCCATCTTCCTCAACCGCGGAAAGACCACCGCCCCGCTGGCGCTGCGGGCCAACGTCGAACACAACGAGATCCTCCACGAGGAGGTCCTCATTCTCTCGATCGAGACGATGCCCGCACCGCACGTCCCCGATGCGGAACGGGTGCAGATCGAGGATCTTGGGTACAGAGAGGACCGGATCATCTACGTCACCGCCCGCTTCGGCTACATGGACCAGACGAACGTCCCGGACCTTCTGCCGCTGATCCGCGCCGCCGACACCCAGAACCCCATTCCCGATGAGCACCTGTCGTACTTCGTGTCGCGTATCGAACTCGTCCAGGGCCATGAACCGGGCATGACCCGCTGGCGTAAGCGCCTGTTCATCGCGACGTCACGGATCACCGCTGACGCCGCCGAATCCTTCCGGCTACCTCGCGAGCGCACCGTCATCATGGGCTCGCGCATCGAACTCTGACCGCTGTGGCTAGCGCAGCGGCCTGAACGCCGCCCGGATCTCCTCAGAGAACAGTTCGGGCTCTTCCCAGGCGGCGAAGTGGCCGCCCCTGGCGGCCTCGTGGAAGTAGCTGAGACTGGGGTAGCCCTTCTCGACCCAGCTGCGCGGGGCCCGGAAGATCTCGCCGGGGAACACCGTGAAGCCGACCGGGATCTTGACCTGCGGGGGAGACTGCCCGGCCGCCGCCGCGAGAGCCTGGGCTCGTCCGGCCTCCCAGTACGACCGGGCCGCCGAGGCCCCGGTGCCGGTCAGCCAGTACATGGTGATGTTGTCGAGAACGTGGTCGCGGGTCAGGCCGCCGGAGGGCTGCCCGCCGGTGAAAGCGCGGGAGATCTTGTAGTAGGCGTCGGTGTCGTGGTCGAGCATCCAGGCCGCCAGGGCGACGGGTGAATCTAGCAGGGCGTAGCCGATCGTCTGCGGTCGCGTGGCCTGCTCCAGGAAGTAGCCGAAGCCGCTCTGCCGGAACGTGGCGAGCTGTTCGGCCGCAGCGCGTTCTTCCTCGGTTTCGGCCGGCTGGGGGCCGGCCAGCGCCGTAACCAGCAAGTTCGTGTGAATGCCGAGTAGCCCGTCGGGTGCCTGGCGGCCCATGGCGTCAGTCACGGAGGCGCCTTGGTCGCCGCCCTGGGCGACGTATCGGGTGTAGCCGAGGCGGTGCATCAGCTCCGCCCACGCCTGCGCGACGCGGCCGGCGTACCAGCCGAGCTCGGTCGGCTCGGCGGAGAAGCCGTACCCCGGGATGGACGGCACCACGAGGTGGAACGCGTCCCCGGCGGAGCCGCCGTGCGCGGTCGGATCGGTCAGCGGCCCGACTGTCTCGAGCAACTCGATGACCGAACCGGGCCAGCCGTGCGTCATGATCAGCGGCAGCGCATTCTCGTGCCGCGACTTGACGTGGATGAAGTGGACGTCCACCCCGTCGATACCGGTCTTGAACTGCGGCAGCGCGTTCAGCCTCGCCTCGCACGCCCGCCAGTCGTACTCAGTCGTCCAGTAGCGGGCGAGCTCTTGGATCGTCGCCAGCTGCACGCCCTGCGACCGGTCGGCGACCAGCTCCTGGCTGGGCAGGCGCGTCGCGGCGATGCGCCGCCGCAGGTCGGCGATCGCGTCGTCGGGCATGTCGACGCGGAAGGGACGGATTTCGGTTTCGCCGGACATCTTCTCTACCTCCTTGAATTGGGTAGCGAGGACGGACAACCGAACTAGTGATCACGACCCGGTGTTCAGTCGTGCGCCGCAGCCGTCCCGTCCCGGTACGGGGCCAGGAATGTCGTCAGCGCGGCGAGCAGCTGCTCGGGAGCCTGCTCGGCAACCCAGTGGGCGCAGCCGGGGATGACCAGGGTCTGCACGTTGTCCGCGGCGAGCTTCATCGTGTTGCCGACCGATTGACCGGAGCTTTCCTCGCCGCCGATCGCCAGCACGGGCAGGGTCAGCCGCGCTTCCTTGCGCTTCTCGTTCTGCGCGATGGTGGTGGGGATCGCGCGGTAGAACTCGAAGCTGCCGCGCAGGTGGTCGGGGTCTGCGGCGAGGGTGTCGATGTAGTACTTGACGGCGTAGCCGGGCAGCTTGTGCGTCCCGGCCGAGGCGTCGAACTCCGCGCCGAAGAAGATGTCTTCCCGGCCGGTGACGAGCTGCTCGTTGATCTTGGGGAGCTGATTGAAGGCGAGGTGCCAGAGCATGGCGTTGAGCGGCGGCGGGAGGAACAGCGGCGGCGAGGGAGAGATCCCCGGGATGGGGGCCTCGGAGACGGCCAGGCGGTCGACCCGGTCGCGGTGATCGGCGGCCAGGGCGTAGGCGATCGGCATGCCGACGTCGGTTCCGTACAGGGCGAACCGCGGGTGGCCGAGGGCGTCCATCACGGCGACCAGGTCGTTGGCGAGGGTGGCGGTGTCGTACCCGTCGCGGGGTTTGTCGGACAGCCCGATGCCGCGCTGGTCGACCGCGACGACGAAGAAGTCCCGGGCCAGCGTCGGCATGATCATGCGGAACTGGTACCAGAACTGCGGCCAGCCATGCACCAGCAGCAGCGGCGGGCCGTCGCCGCCGGTGACCGCGTGCAGGCGCAGCTCGCCGGTATCGACGTACCGGCTGGTGAAGGTGTCGGTGAATCCGTCGGGGAGGTTCGGCGCCCCGGAGACCGAGCCGGGTCCTTCGGGGGTGGATGGTGAGGTCATGAGGATCTCCTTTCACGGATGGCAATGCGGTCCGATCGCGCATCGGCGGGCGTGTTGACCGGCGACATCCCTGGCTTGCCTAGGCCGTAGATGCGGCTGCCCGTAGAGGACGACGAGTCCTGGCCGTACCCAAGCCTGGGTCTGGTACTGCCGCTACGGCGCCACCGTAAGGCACCGATTCGCCCCGCGGCATTCCCTGGCCGACGGGGGTGCCAGGGCGAAGATGAGCTCATCAGGACCCCCATTCCCCAGACCATGCAGGCCTTGTGGCGCAACGCCGGACAGGCAACCCGCCTGAGCCCGCGTAGCTGCTGACGGCTGCGATCTGACCGCTGCAGCCCATCGAACGGCCACGTGCGGATCAAGGCTCGGTAAGGAGCGGACTAGCCGCCAGCATCTCTCCGCCTTGCCCTGTTGGCAACAGGTCGGGACATGCCAAGGACAGCAACCGCAGCAACCCCGCCAGGCGGCGGCAACGGCGCCGGTCAGCACGTAGGAGGCTGCACGCCGGACCAGCTACAGGTCGGCCAGGTTCGATGGCGTTTATTTCCCGTAACGAACGGAAACGATGTTGGCCTGGACGGCGTTGTCGGCTGCGGCCGTCGGGTAGCCGGAGGTCATAACTCCTTCGAAGAACGATCCGACGGATGTCTTGCTGTTGTCACCGCCGGTGCCCAAGACGATGGCGCCTTCCTGGTGCAAGGGAGCATATCCGCCGCGGTGGGGCAGTGCTCCCCTGTACCAGGTGGTCAAGCGACCCGATTGCGCGTTGCCGCCCTTGATCGCATAGATCGTCTTCCCGTTACTCTTGACCATGGCGGTGACGAACGCGCTTGAGTTGCCCTTGTTGTTCGTGTCAGAACCGTTCGCCCCAGCAAACAGCCCGTTCTCGAGATCCGCCTGAACCCAGGGACCAGATCCCGAGCACGGGGAGAAAAAGCACTTCGTGCTGAAGTTGATCGCGTCCATGTGGCCGTTACCGTCATCACGACCATTCGTCTCGGCGTTCCCGTAGTCAAAACAGCACTTGTTGTTCACGTGACTGCCGCTGGCCACCATGTACTCGCCCTGCGGCGAGCTGCCGACTGCCACGCCCTTGGTGGAGTTGTCCCGGTAGCCGACACCAGCCCTGACGTAGACCCCGTAGACGTGATGACCGCCGACGGTCACCGGCAGCGCCGCCGCGTTCGCGCCCGCATCCCGTCCGCCGCGCTGGCCGGGCCCCTCGATGGTGAGGTTGTTATGCTCCGGGGACTGGTCATAGATCACCGTGATGATGCAACTTGTGCCGGCGCAGAACGCCTTTTGCGCCGCCGCGTTAGCGTAGCCGCCTGCGCGGAGCGTTCTGATATTACGGGTCTTGCCATCCGACGCGCGTTTGACCTGGTAGAGAGGGCCGTTGTATGCGGCGTAGAGCGCTCGCACGGTGCTGTGCGCGGCGACGCAGGACGCGCCGACCGAAGCATAGATATCACACGGCAGCGGCGACGCGGCCTGCAGCGTGTCGGCTGAGGCGGATGGCAGGCCGGCGGCCGGCGCAACCGCTGCACCCGCGGCGACCGCAAGCACCAACCTTGAGAGCAAAAAGAGCCGGCGTAGTGGCATGACTGCCACTCCCTTCTGGGCCCATGCTGATCTTCCCTGCGCGCAAACGGCTCTTGGTCCCCGTTGCCCGAAACGGGGCGGAACTGGGCGCGGTGGCGTGTCAGGGCCTTCCGGATCGCGATCACTCGCTCCTGCGACCGGCCGAGTGCTAACCGAAGATGTCGGCGTTCGGGACCCCAATGGAAGCGTGTGACTGCACGACCTTCCACTGGCCATCTTCGCGGACTAGAACCGCGGTCATCCGCACCGGCTGCTCGTCGCCGCCCGCCATGGTGAACCGCCCGTGTCCCTCCGCCCAGGCGACGTCGCCCTGGACGTGGATGTCGATGTCGTCGGCTATCAGCCTGATCTCGTCCGCACCTCCGACGGCGGCCATAGCGTCGACGATCTGCTTGCTCGTCCACCACTCTTCGGCGTCGGTGCCGATATGAACGGCATCGGGACGCTCCGAGAGCATGGACCGCACCTGCTCGGCATCGCCTGCGTTCTGCGACTCGAGCAATTGGTCAAGCACCGCCCGGATTTCAACCTGGGCCCCAGTTTCAGCCATGCGCTTCCCCCTCGCCTCGGCTGGCTACAGAGCAGTGTCGTCCCTGCCGCGTGTTCAAGCAACAGCCGGCCGCGGACAGATTCCGGCGGATTGGCAGCCGCGCGGGTAACCGCCTAATTGCGTGGTCCGCAGTGCGGAACCCCACGGCGTGGTGATCACGCATAACAGGTGATCGGGCTGCCAGACTTAGCGCAAGACGGCCTGGGGGGCGGGAGCACGGATGGAGCCAAGTGAAGCTGGCGCCGCGCAGCCGGCCGCCGTGCCTGCGAATCGGCTAGAGGAGCTATCCGCATCCGCCCGCGGCTGGCACACCATCCAGATGGCCGTCTTGGGTTTCATCGGCATCTGCGGCGTCTTGCGCGCCTCCACCAGCTCGGCTCCCCACGCAGTTCAATGGCTGGCGGCGGCTGTGGCTGTGGCCGCGCTGGCGGTCGCGTCCCTGGCGGTCTTCACCGTCGGCCGGGTCGCTTACCCCGTCAGCGACGCCACTGATGGCGCCGGTGCCCTGCCCTCCGCCAGGCAAGCCGCCGCCCGGCTGCAGGCCGGAATCCGGCTCACAGTCGTGGCTTTGATCCTGGCCGTAATCGCCGCGCTATCGGGCTGGTGGCCAGCTCCCACCAGCTCCACCGCTGTCGCAGTCACCGCCACCAGCGGCCAGGCCTGGTGCGGTCCGCTCGTGACCGGCCCAGCCGCTGCCATCAGCGTCCGCACCGGCAACGGTGTCATCACCGTGCCCGCGCAGGCCATCGCCCAAGTCCGCCCGGTCGCCCAGTGCCGGTAAGCCTGGCAGGCAGCTGAGCGATCTGGGTGACTGGCACCGGGCAGCCATGCTGCACGGTGCCGCGCAGGCCCGCGGTGGAGCCGCGAGCGTGAAAATCACCGCTGGGGCCCAGGGGGTGCGGATGTGGCCCGGTCTGTCATTGTTAGTTGAGGATTAGCAAGTACCCGGGTCCTAGGTGGGGGAGCATGTCCGCCCATGACGGTTCATTCTGACGCGGCAGTGCAAGCAGGCCGTGCGCTCGGACCGCGCTACAAGTGGATCGCGCTGTCTAACACGACGCTTGGCATGCTGATGGCGACGATCAACCAGTCGATCGTGCTGATCGCGCTGCCGGACATCTTCCGCGGGATCGGGCTGAACCCGCTGAGCCCCGGTAACACCAGCTACCTGCTGTGGATGTTCATGGGTTTCCTGGTGGTGTCCGCGGTGCTGGTGGTGTCGTTCGGTCGGCTTGGCGACATGTTCGGGCGGGTGCGGATGTACACCCTGGGCTTCGCGATCTTCAGCATCGCGTCCATCTTCCTGACCGTGACCTGGATGCACGGCAGCGACGGCGCGCTGTGGCTGATCATCTGGCGGGTAGTGCAGGGTATCGGCGGCGCGTTCTTGTTCGCCAACGCCGCCGCCATCGTGACCGACGCGTTCCCGATCAACCAGCGCGGCACCGCCCTCAGCGTGAACTCGATCGCGGCTATTGCCGGGTCGTTCATCGGCCTCATTCTCGGCGGCGTCCTCGCCCCGGTGAACTGGCACCTGATCTTCCTCGTCTCGGCGCCGATCGGCGTGTTCGGCACCGTGTGGGCGTACTTCATGCTGCACGACATCGGGGCGCGCAAGCACGCGCGGATGGACTGGTGGGGCAACCTGGTGTTCGCGGCCGGACTGGTCGCCATCCTGGTCGGCATCACCTACGGCCTGCTGCCCTACGGCGGGCATCCGATGGGCTGGACCAACCCGTGGGTGCTCACCGCGCTCTTCGGCGGCCTCGCGCTGCTGGTCATCTTCGTGTACGTCGAGACCAAGGTCGCCGAGCCGCTGTTCCGCGTCTCGCTGTTCCGGATCCGGGCGTTCACCTTCGGGAACATCGCGAACCTGATGCTGGCGATGGGCCGCGGCGGGATGCAGTTCATGCTAATCATCTGGCTGCAGGGCATCTGGCTGCCGCTGCACGGCTACGACTTCAGCCAGACCCCGCTGTGGGCGGGCATCTACCTGGTGCCCCTGACCACCGGCTTCCTGGCGGCCGCGCCGCTGTCCGGAATACTGTCCGACAAGTTCGGCCCCAAGCCGTTCACCGTAGGCGGCGCGCTGCTGACGGGAGCGAGCTTCCTGCTGCTGATATTCGTCCCGGTGGACTTCGCCTACTGGCAGTTCGCGGTCGTGATCGCCCTCAACGGCTTCGGCTCCGGCCTGTTCTTCTCACCGAACTGGGCGGAGATGATGAACTCGGTCCCGTCCGACCGGCGCGGGGCGGCGGGCGGCATGATCGCCACCTTCCAGAACTCCGCGTTCGTGCTGTCGATCGGCATCTTCTTCACCCTGATGGTGGCCGGCCTGTCCAGCAAACTCCCAACGGCCATGTACAGCGGGCTGACCGCGCAAGGCGTCCCGGCCGCCGCGGCCGCGCCCATCTCGCACCTCCCCCCGATCGGCGTGCTGTTCGCCTCCTTCCTCGGCTACAACCCGATGCAGCAACTGCTCGGCCCGCTGCTACATCATCTGCCCCCGGCCCACGCGGCCTACGTGGCCGGGCGGGAGTTCTTCCCGCACCTGATCACCGCGCCGTTCCACAGCGGTCTCGGCGTGGCCTTCGGGTTCGCCATCGCGGCCAATGTGATCGCGGCCATCGCCTCGGCGCTGACAGGCCGGCGCACGCCAGCCCCTGCCGCGCACGAGTCACTGGGTTACGAACTGGCCGCCGTGGCCGGCGAAGGCGGCTTCGAGCCCGGCGAACTCGTCGTTCCCAGCGTCCCGGAAGAGAGCACCGGACCGCCTGACCAGCCCGACTAGGGCCATAACTAGCGAATCTGCGCGCACAGGACCGAGCCAACGACTGGATGTCCGCAGCCCGCCTCCGGCTCCCGGTCACGCTCCCCGACGTGTAACCGGCTCTGCCGCGCTACCGGCTGGCGCGCTGGAAGTGCCAGCAGATCAGCAGCGGGCTGCCGTTGTAGGCGGCCCGGTATGCAGCAGGACACCACGCTCGAAGCGTCCAGATGTTAGGAGGCAAGCCTGGGGAGTCGCGTCGCGGCGGCGGCGCCTCGGACGGGTCCTGCCAGGGGTGCCGCAGCTCTTCGCAATGCCGCACTTGCAGGCCCAGTGCCAGTGCCGTGGTCAGGTACTCGCTGGTCATGCGCTTGTAATGCGGCAGGTAGCCATACTGCCCATCGGGCCGCCGGGTCACGATGCGGTAGTCCATGCGGGAGTCAGCGATGATCAGGTGACCGCCGGGACGCAGCGCGGGCGGCGCGTGACGTTCCGTGCCGACAGCTACGCATTTGCACTGATTCCCTTGACGTCGCTGGCCGGGGTGCGAGATCGTCGCCGGAGCCTGGACAGAGCGGGAGGACTGTTGGCACGGACATCGTTGATGCGGGCTTTGCAGCGTCTTGCGCGGGAGCACCAGGCCGCCTCGCGGCTGGGGATCGAGATTGAGCGGCTGCGGGAGCGCGAGCAGATGCCGGGGGTGTCGCGGCGGGAGTTCCTCAAGCGTGCTGGTGCAACCGGGGCGGCCGCCGCGGCGGCCGGGCCGTTGGCCTTTGCCCGGCCGGCGCGGGCGGCGGCGGCGCCGCGGATCGCCATCATCGGCGGGGGCGTCGCCGGGCTGGCGGCGGCGCTGACCCTGCAGGACAACGGGGTCTACGCCGATGTGTATGAGTCGTCGGGCCGTGTCGGCGGCCGGATGCACTCCGACTGGCAGGAGTTCGGTCACAGCTTCTGGGCGAACGGGCAGCAGGCGGAGCTGTGCGGCGAGATGATCGACAGCAACCAGAAGACGATCCTGCAGCTCGCGCGGCGGTTCGGCCTGGCCACCGTCGACCTGCTCGGGGCGCAGCCGAACGGGACCACGGACACCTACTGGATCTCCGGCGCCCGGTACCCGTACGCGCAGGCGGTCAGCGACTTCAAGCCGGTGCACAACACCCTGCAGGGGCAGAAGCAGGCGGCCGGGTTCCCGACGCTCTACAACAGCTACACCCCGGCCGGCCAGTTCTTCGACCAGATGACGGTGTACGACTGGATCACCAATTACGTCCCCGGGGGTCACGGCTCACCGCTGGGGACGCTGCTCAACGCGGCCTATAACGAGGAGTACGGCGCCGAGACGACCGGCCAGTCCGCGCTCAACCTGATCTACCTGCTCGGCTACAACGCCAGCCCCGGCGCCTGGTCGATCTACGGTGCCTCCGACGAGCGTTACCACATCGCCGGCGGCAGTTCGAATCTGCCGGTCGCGATGGCCAGCGTTCTGCCGCCCGGGAGCATCCACCTCGGCTCGGCGATGACCGCGATCGCCCTCAACAGCGACGGGTCGATCAGCGTCTCGTTCGGCAAGGGCAAGTCGGTCACGGCCGACCATGTGATCTTGTGCATGAGCTTCTCGGTGCTGCGCACGCTCAACTACAGCAAGGCCGGCTTCGACTCGCTGAAGCAGACGGCGATCACCCAGCTCGGCTCGGGCCAGAACGTCAAGCTGAACCTGCAGTTCAATTCGCGGCTATGGAATGCCGACGGCAGCACCGGCTCGGTCTACTCCGACCAGCCGTTCCAAAGCTGCTGGGAGGTCACCCGCGGCCAGAGCGGCGCCCCCGGGATCCTGGTCGAATACCCCGGCGCCAGCGTCGGGCAGTCGATGGGCCAGCCCAGCCCCTACACCACCACCGCGACAAACCCCCACGTCGCCATGTACGCCAAGCAGTTCCTGTCCCAGCTCGAGCCGGCCTTCCCTGGTATCACTGCCCAGTGGAACGGCAAAGCGATGCTCTCAACCCCCTTCACCGACCCGAACCTCCTGTGCTCCTACTCCTACTGGAAGCCCGGCCAGTACACCACCTTCAGCGGCTACGAACGCGTGCGCCAGGGCAACATCCACTTCGCCGGAGAGCATTGCTCGACCAGCTTCCAGGGCTTCATGGAAGGGGGCGCTTCCGAAGGCGTCCGCGTCGCCAACGAAGTCCTCTCCGACCTCGGAAAGATCTAGCCCGCCACCCACGTCAACCCACGGCCCTATGCTATCTGTCTAGATTATCCGTCTTGTCGGAATTGGTGGCATGATCATCGACTGGCAACGTGGGCCGTAGCATGATGGGGATCCTGGCATGGGCTGCTGTAGCCGATGCCAGGGATCGGATGCCCGGCGTGGCCGGGCGGTTCGCCACCCGGAGGAGCTGGGCCATGGACATCGCGGATCGGGTAGCGGTCGTCACCGGCGGCGCCAGCGGCATCGGCCGGTCCATCTGCCTGGCGCTCGCCGGCGCGGGTGCGGCTGTCGTGGTGGTGGCCGATGTTGACGCCGCGGGCGCGGCGACGGTGGCGGCGGAGATCGAGGCCGGTGGCCACCGGGCGCTGGCGGTGCGGGCCGACGTGTCGCGCGAGTCGGACGTGCGGGCCCTGGTGGCCGCGACGGAGCGCGCGTTCGGGCCGGTGGACCTGTTCTGCTCCAACGCAGGCATCATCGTGGCGGGCGGTGTGGAGGTGGCCGACGAGGCGTGGGAGCGGATCTGGGCCATCAACGTGCAAAGTCACGTGTACGCCGCCCGGGCGCTGCTGCCGGGCGTACTGTCCCGCGGCCGGGGCTACCTGGTCATCACGGCGTCCGCGGCCGGCCTGCTCACCCAGCTCGGCTCGGCCCCGTACGCGGTGACCAAGCACGCGGCCGTGGCGCTGGCGGAGTGGCTCTCGATCACCTATGGCGAGCAGGGCCTGGTGGTGTCGTGCCTGTGCCCGCAGGCGGTGACCTCCAACCTGGCTTCGACCAGCCGTCGCGAGCTGGGGGAGGACGCGCTGCCCGAGGACCTCGGCGCGACCGGCGGCTCGGCGCAGGCAGCGGTGGACGGCGTGCTCGGTCCGGACCAGGTGGCCGCGACGGTGCTGGCCGCGGTGGCGGCCGAGCAGTTCCTGATCCTGCCGCATCCCGACGTGGCCACCTACGAGCGCCGCCGCGCCGATGACCGGGAACGGTGGCTGCGCGGCATGCGCCGCTTGCCGGCCCGGCTCAGCGGGAGACCCTGACCAGATGACGGAAGGCATCAACCGGTCGGCGGTATCGGGCTGGCTGGCCGCCAGCGTCGAAGGCCTGCGGCCGCCGTTTGAGTTCCTGCTGATCGCCGGTGGCCGCTCCAACCTGACCTATGCGGTCACCGACGCCGCGGGCCGCCGGATCGTGCTGCGCCGCCCCCCGATCAGCCACGTCCTGCCGACAGCCCATGACATGGGCCGGGAACACCGCATCATCTCTGCCCTGCGCGACACGCCGGTGCCGGTTCCGGCGGCTCTGGGCTACTGTGCCGACGAGACGGTCAACGACCGGCCCTTCTACGTGATGGACTTCGTCGACGGCTACGTCCTGCGCGGGCCCGCCGAGGCCGCGGCCGCCCTCGATGAGGCAACCCGGATGACAGCGGGCCTCGACCTCGTCGACGTACTGGTGGCCATCCATCATCTGGATGTCGATGCCATCGGGCTTGGCGACCTGGCCCGGCACGACGGTTACATCGAGCGGCAGCTGCGCCGGTGGCACCGGCAGTTCGGCCAGTCGCAGCAGCAGGCCCGCGAGGCCGGGGTCTACCGCCCGGTGCCGCTGGTCGACGAGGTGCACGACCTGCTCGCCGCCAGGGTCCCGGTCCAGCAGGGAACGGCTCTCGTACACGGCGACTACCGCCTGGACAACACGATCGTCTCCGCCGAAGGCCGGGTCCGGGCGGTGCTGGACTGGGAGCTGTGCACGCTGGGTGACGCGCTGGCCGATGTGGGCACCCTGATGGCGTACTGGGGCAGCGGCCCGGCGGCGGGAAGGGCCAGCGACCCGCTGCAGTTCGCCGCCACGGCGCTGCCTGGTTTCCCCAGCCGGGCCGGCGTCGCGGAGCGCTACGCTGCCCGTTCCGGCCGCGACCTGGCCAACCTGGGGTTCTACGTGGCCTTCGCTCAGTGGAAGCTCGCATGCATCGGCGAAGGAGTCTTCGTACGGTACGCGGCCAACGCCATGGGAGCCAGCGGCAGCGACGCCGCGGCGATCGGCCGAAACGTCGAGGATCGCGCCCGGCAGGCACTGGCCTCGCTGAACTCCTGAGCCGCAGACCTGGCGCTCGCGCGGCTTGGGCGTGTGATGCGGCTAGAAGCCGATGATCCGGCTGGGGGAGCCGGTTATGTCGAGTAGGCGGCGGATGTCCGCCTGGTCGCCGGTGACGACATCGGCCCGCAGTTCGGCCGCTAGCTGGGCGACCGCGGCGTCCACGACATCAGCTGAGCTGACCCGGCCCAGAAGCTCTCCGGCCGCGTGGGCCCGCTGTTCGGTCAGAGGCACGACCTCACAGCCGCGCAGCAGACGCCCTAGCTGAGCTTGTGCGGGCGAGCGGCTGACCTGGGTGATAACCGGGGCTGGCACCGCCGGGACAACTCCTGCCTCCAACCGCACCTTGTGCTCGGCCCAGGCCGCCCGGACGTTCCGGTCGGCGGCAACAAGGATTCCCGCGTCGTATACGACCGGCGTCATGCTGACCGGCGTTCCGGCTGGCCAGCGCCGACCCTCTGGCGGGCGGCCTCGAGTTCCTCGCCGGTCAATGCGCCGTGCTCTGCTTCCCATTCGGCCACGGCGGCAAGCCCGTCCCGCACGATGAGGGCACGCCGGGCCGCTGCCGTCATCCAGGCCGACACGCTGAGCCCTTCGGCCGCTGCAGCGGCGATGATCTGGGCGTGGACGTCGGGATCAACGGTGATCGCGAGCTTGGGTGACGGCTTACCCCTGGGCATGAGGAAACTATACTACTACAGTATGATACTTGATGGCCGCGGCCGGATGCTCGGCGCGGCTGTTGGCGTGCGGACCGGACGAGAACCAAACCAGGAGCCGACAGGCACCAGGACTCGCCGGACCGGGGCAGCGTCGGCGGGAGGTTTCGCGAAGGCGTAAGCCCGGCTTCGAACCGTGACATGACCACCCCGGCACCAAACCTCTTTGAGACATACACGTAGCACCCGCCGTATCCCGGACGGGTCCCTTAAGACGAGAGGACAAACATGGCCACCGTGCTTGACCGCTTTCGCCTTGACGACAAGGTCGCGATTGTGACTGGGGCCTCCTCCGGCCTTGGAGTGGCCTTCGCTAAGGCGCTTGCCGAGGCAGGGGCAGACATCGTGCTCGCGGCGCGGCGTGTGCAGCGCCTCCAAGCGACGCGCGAGATTGTCGAGCAGGCCGGCCGGCGTGCGATTACTGTCGCCGCGGACGTGGCACTACCGGAGAACGCCCCGGCCGTCGCTGAGGCAGCGATCACGGAGTTCGGGCACGTCGATGTCCTTGTCAACAACGCGGGGATCGGGACAGCGGTGCCCGCCACGCGCGAGACGCCCGAGCAGTTCCGCGAGGTCATCGACATCAACCTGAACGGCTGCTACTGGATGGCTCAGGCCTGCGGCCGCGTCATGCAGCCGGGCAGCGCGATCATCAACATCGCCAGCGTCGCCGCGCTCGCGAGCGGCGGGCTCCCGCAGGCGGCTTATTCGGCGAGCAAGGCCGGGGTGATTGCCCTGACGCGTGACCTCGCCGTCCAGTGGACCGGACGCAAGGGCATTCGCGTGACAGCCCTCGCGCCCGGCTACTTCCCATCAGAGATGACCGAGCAATTTCCCCCCGGGTACATCGAGAGCCAGCTGCCGCGCGTGCCCGCCGGCCGACCCGGCGACCCGGAAGAACTCGCGGCTGCTGTCGTGTTCCTGGCCAGCCCAGCCGCTGGCTACATCACCGGAACCACCCTTGTCGTTGACGGCGGCCTGACGGCGTTCTGACGTCAGGCCTGATCACCCTCGTCGGCGGCCGGGGCTGCCATCAGATCGAACTCGTTGCCTTCGGGGTCGGCGAAGGTGGTCCACCGGATCGTGGGCCTCTCGAAGCTCCGGATGGCCGTGGCGCCCAGGCTGGTCAGGCGGTCGTTCTCCGCATCGAAGCGGTCAGCGCGCAGGTCAAGGTGCAGGCGATTCTTGATCGTCTTAGGCTCAGGGACCTTCTGGAACGAAAGCCGGGGGCCGCTCGCAGGGTCGGTGGCATCGATCGCGGCGTGCCCGGCGTCCGCTCCCGGATTGACCGGGCGTCCGAGTACTCCAGACCAGAACCTGGCCAGTGCGGCGGCATCGGCGCAGTCGATGCTCAAGCCGACAACAGACACGGTCATGCGCTCTTCCTTTCTCTTTCCGCCCCGCCAAGGAGCGCCAGTAGGGCGCAGCGCCCGCGGGACCAGCACGGCACCGTAGTATCCCGCGGCGCCGATGGGGCCAGGGCGCGGACCACCAGGATGCCAGCGGCCACTGCGGGGTACGCCGAGACCAACGTAGGAGATAGTGAACAGCAGGGACAGCGCCGCGGCGCGCTCTGCGCGGCGAGGCGCCCTTCAGCCACACTACGGAGTTCGCTCTAGAAGGCGAGAAGTCCGCGAGTCGGCGGTCTACGATCACGCTATGGGTCTGTTTCGCAGCGCCGTGGGTCTGTTTCGCGGCCGGACCAGGAAAGATCGCGAAGAGGCGGCGGACGGGCTCCTGGAGGAGCAGGCCACGACAGCCCGGGCACCGGCGGAGGTTGCGCGCCAGGAAGTGAAGTTCGAGGCACGTCCCAACCCGGACAACCCAGGATGGGGCCAGACCGTGGGCCAGGAAATCGGTGAGGCTCGCGAGGACCGCGCCAGCCAGGAATGAGAACGGGCCTGGCCGCGCCGGTCCCGGCAGGTGTTCGCCGATCTCGGCCGCCCGCGCGGCTGATCCAGGTCCGGGATAACCGTGCCGGTCAACGACGACACGGTGTCGGTGAGCATCAGCGCCGTACAGACCGACGGCACCATCAAGACCTACGCAGGCACCTACACCGTCGCCAACGGCGTGATCACCGGCGCGCACATCACCCAGACCGCAGGCCCGGAGTAGCCTTCAGCTGACAGGCGGTGTTGGCCGCGCTGCATGTGGGTTTACCCGGCTTTGCCCGTCGGGTTAGGCTGCCTCTACCAGGCGATGGTCCGGCTCTGGCGGGCCCTGGGCCTCCTGGCCATCGGCCTGCAAGTCGGTCTTCTCGGCGGCTGGGAGGCGGCGTGATCGTTCGCGTCCAGCTGACCCCAATGGGTCCGCAATGACCCGGGGACACGCCGAAGGGCTGACGGACCGGCGTGGCGAACGCCAGGTGCTCGGCCGACTGGTCGAGGCGGTCCAGTCGGGCGAGAGCCGGACCCTGGTGGTGCACGGCGACCCTGGCGTGGGCAAGACCGTGCTGCTCGACTACCTGGCCGGGCAGGCCCGAAGGTGCCGGGTGGCGCGCGCGGTAGGCGTGCAGACGGAGATGGAGCTGGCGTTCGCGGGGCTGCATCAGCTATGCGCGCCCATGCTGAACCACGCCGAGCATCTGCCGGTGCCGCAGCGGGAGGCGCTGCGGACTGCGTTCGGCCTCAGCGCTGGGCCGCCGGCGGACCGGTTCCTGATCGGGTTGGCCATGCTCAGCCTCCTGTCGGACGTGGCCGGGGAGAAGCCGCTGATCTGCCTGATCGATGACGAGCAGTGGCTGGATCACGCATCCGCGCAGGCGCTGGGATTCGTGGCACGGCGGCTGGCGGCCGACCCGGTCGGGCTGGTCTTCGCGGCCCGCGAACCGGGTCCCGAGCTGGCCGGGCTGCCCCAGCTCGATGTGGGGGGACTGCCCGAGGACGACGCGCGAGCGCTGCTTGACTCGGCGCTGGCCGGCCCGATCGATGCGCGCGTCCGGGACCAGATCGTGGCCGAGACGCAGGGCAACCCGCTGGCGCTGCTGGAACTGCCGCGGGGGCTGACGCCAGCCGAGCTGGCGGGTGGGTTCGGGCTGCCTGGCGCGGCGCCGCTGTCGGGGCGGATCGAGGAGAGCTTCCGCCGGCAGCTGCAGGCGTTGCCGGCGGAAGCCCGGCGGCTGCTGCTGGTGGCGGCGGCCGAACCGTACGGCGAGCTGCCGGTGGTCTGGCGGGCTGCCGAGCGGCTTGGCATCCGCATTCAGGCGGCCACGCCCGCGTTGGAGGCGGGCCTGGTGGAGTTCGGTACCCGGGTGCGGTTCCGGCATCCGCTGCTGCGCTCGGCGACCTACCGGATGGCGTCGGTTGCGGACCGGCAGGCCGTGCACAGCGCGCTCGCCGAGGCCACTGACGCGGAAGCTGCGCCGGATCGCCGGGCCTGGCACCGGGCCAAGGCCGCGGCCGGGCCCGACGAGGAGGTCGCGGCGGAGCTCGAGCGGTCCGCGGACCGAGCCCAGGCACGCGGCGGGCTGGCCGCAGCCGCGGCGTTCCTGGAACGCTCGGTGCTGCTGACCGCCGATCCGGCGCGCCGCGCAGAGCGCACGCTGGCAGCTGCGCGGGCCAACCTGCAGGCCGGCGCGTTCGGAGCGGCCGCCGAGCTGGTCGCGGACGCGGAGGCCGGGTCGCTGGACGAGATGCAGAGCGCGCGGGCCGACCTGCTGCGCGGGGAGATCGTGTTCGCCTCGGGTATGGGCAGCGACGCGCCACCGCTCTTGCTCAAGGCGGCCAAGCGGCTTGAGCCGCTCGACGCCGGGTTGGCCCGCGAGACCTACCTGACCGCCTGGATCGCGGCCCTGTTCGCCGGGCGGCTGGCCGGCGCCGGCGACCTTGTCGAGGTGTCCCGCGCCGCCCTGGCCCTCCCCGTCCCCGCGGACCAGCCGCATCCGGCTGACCTGGTACTGGCCGGCCTGGCCACGGTGGTCACCGGCGGGCCGGCCGTCGCGGCACCGACGCTGCGCCGCGCCATCAGCGCGTTCAACGACGCCGAGATGTCTGTGGCAGAAGAGCTCCGGTGGGGCTGGTTCGCTCAGGCGGCCGCGAGCGCGCTGTGGGACGATGACGCCTGGCGCACGATGCTCGCCCGCCAGGTCCAGCTCGCCCGTGACGCCGGCGCGCTCGACCAGCTGCCGATCACGCTGGGCGCGCTGGGCACGGCCGTGGCGTGGACCGGTGATTTCGCCGCGGCCGCCGCTCTGGTGGCGGAGGCCGACGCGGTCTGCGAGGCGACCGGGAGCCGCGCGGCCCCGTTCGCCGCGATGATGCTCGCGTCCCTCCGGGGCCGTCAGGCCGAGGCCACCCCGCTGATCGAGGCCACCATCGCCGGGGCCACGGCCGGGGGACAGGGGATCGCGGTGGCCTACGCCCACTGGGTGGCTGCCATTGGTCACAACGGCCTCGGCCGGTACGCCGACGCGCTGGGGGCGGCCACGCAAGCAAGTGAGGACACGTCCACGCTCTACATCGCGATGTGGGCGCTGTCCGAGCTGATCGAAGCCGCTGCCCGCAGCGGGAATGGGCATCTCGGCACGGGGGCGCTCGAACGGCTGGCCGATTTCACCCGAGCCGGCGGAACCGACTTCGGCTTGGGCGTCGAGGCGCGCTCTCGCGCGCTGCTGAGCGAGGGCCAGACGGCCGAGGGCCTGTACCGCGAGGCGATCGACCGGCTCGGCCGGACGAAGCTGCGGCCCGAGCTCGCCCGCGCGCACTTGCTCTACGGCGAATGGTTGCGCCGGCAGAAGCGCCGCGCAGACGCCCGCGCCCAGCTGAGGATCGCTCACGACTTGCTCGCCGGGATGGGCATGGAGGCGTTCGCCGAACGCGCGCGGCACGAGCTGCTGGCCACCGGTGAGACGGTGCGCAAGCGCACGGTCGAGACGGTCAGCGCGCTCTCCGCGCAAGAGGCGCACATCGCCCGGCTCGCCATCGAAGGCCACACCAATGCGGAGATCGGCGCTCAGCTGTTCCTCAGTGTCCGCACGGTGGAATGGCATCTGCGCAAGATCTTCACCAAGCTCGGCATCGCCTCGCGCCGCGAGCTGCGTGACGCGATGTCGGCCTCTGGGCAATCTGACCTGTACGCCTAGGTTCGTGCTGGCCCGCGGGCTGCGCTCAGGCGCCCGCCAGGGTCTGCTACTGGCTGACCCGCATCGGCCCCAGGGTCACCACTGGTGCGACGGACCGCTCCGCCGGGGATTGTTGAAGCCAGGTCAGCAGAAAGGAATGCCTCTCATGTTCAAGTCAACATCGACCTCGTTGATCCTGCTCGGCATTCTGGCCGTCATCGTCGGGATCATCGCTATCGCCTGGCCGGGCGTCACGATTCTCGCTCTGGTTATCCTGTTCGCCATTTACGCGTTCATTGCCGCCGGGCTGCAGGCGGCCAGGGCCTTCAGCAGCCGCACTGCCGGGCCGGTCTTCGGTCACCTGCTGCTCGGGCTGATCGACCTGGCGGCCGGGGTGGTCGCCCTGGTCTGGCCCGAGCCGACCGCGTACGTACTCGTCATTGTCGTGGCGGCCTGGGCGCTGGTAGGCGGCCTGGCCGAGATCTTCGCAGGGTTCGGTAGCGGGGAGACCGCGGGCACGCGCGCGATGTTCATCCTCGCCGGGCTGGTGTCTGTCGTCTTCGGGGTGCTGCTCTTCGCTCGCCCCGGGGTTGGCGCGGTCACCCTCGCGCTGCTGTTCGGCCTCTACAGCATGATCTACGGGTTCTCACAGATCACGGCGGGCGTCCAGGTCCGTCAGGCGGGCAAGTCCGTCCGGTCGCTGTCGCCCCTGACCAAGGCAGCCTGAAAGCCCGGGTCCAGGGCTCGGGCGCCCGCGCCGACATCCCCCGCCGGTGCGGGCGCCCGCTGAGGCAGGCGGTTTAGCGCGGATACGCCTGGCTGCCCGGTCAATCGATCAAGGGAGTGGCAATGGCAGCAGTGAAGTACCCGGTGTATGCGGCACCGTCGAAGCCGGTGTCCGACGACCTTCCCCCCGGCAAGAGCCGGTGGACCGATAGGAAGCCAGGACAGGCGGAGCCGGTAAGGCTGCCCGGGGCGGTAGCAGAGGCCCCGCTAGCAATTGAACTGCGACATCTGCGCTACTTCGTAGCGCTCGCCGACGCGGGGAGCTTCACCCACGCCGCGGAACGGATGTTCATCGCCCAGCCGACCCTAAGCCAGCAGATCCGGCGGCTGGAAAAGATCGTCGGCACGCAGTTGCTGCAGCGCCGCCGCGAGGGCCTGCGACTCACCCCGGCCGGCACCGTGCTGCTGGACGCATCCCGCACCGTGCTGTCGCTGGTAGATCACGAGGTGAACCGGACCCGGCAGGCGGCGGGCCTGGGCCGGCCACGCCTGCGCGTGGTCGTGCCGCCACGGCTGCCGGATGCCCTCGCGGTCGATGCCGCGTCTGCGCTGAGATCAGCGGCGGCCACCGCGGACGCGGAGATCGCCTGGATGGAAGCTCCCCTCGACGCCGAGTTCTCGCTGATCCTGCAGCGCCGGGCCGACGCCGGCCTGGGCTGGCTGGCGGACCGCGTTGAGGCGTTGCCCGCCCAGCTCGACGCCATGAGCCTCGGGAAATTCGAACCCGACGTATGGATTCCCTCCGCCCACCCAGCGGCGCGCTCCGGGACAATCAGTCTCGATGAATTGGCCCGGATGGATGTCATTCACGGGCCGCGCCGCCTGGAGCCGGGGATCTACGATGCCTGGACGAAGGTCCTGCGGACAATCGATCCGCGCTTCGAATTTGCCGATCCGCCGCTCCGGCACTCGCTGCCGGTGGACCTCGCCTTCGCCGCGACCGCCGACCGGCCCACCGCAGTGCTGACCGGTCCCGGCGTTCTCACCGCAAGCCACCCCGGGTTGATCCGGCTACCCCGGCCGATGGGCGTCCACAATATGGTCCGGGTCGGCCTAGAGCACCGTCCGCTGACCGCGATGGCGGTCCTGGTGTGGAACGGGGACCTGCCCCGCCCGCTCCAGCAGATTCTCTTCGATGCCGCGGAGGGCATGACTTCATCGGCCCCGGCTCGGATTGGCGGGCAAGAGCCTGCGGCTGTCGGCTTGTAGATCAGTTACCTGGCCGCAGACCGCTCCTCTTGACAGGTCTTTCCTTGTAACAGTTGGCTAGAAGCGGCACCGCCTTACCGGCGCGCTTCGGCCTGCCCGGGTCTCTGGACGCTGGCATGCGGGAAGCGAGACGTGCCCGCCGAGTTAGCCGTGCCGACGCGGCTGGTGCTGTTGCCGCGGTTGCCGGCGGGCTGGCGTGACTTGCGGGCGGAGACGGGCATGAGTACGCGATCGGAGCCGGTGCCGGCGCTGTTGGACCGCCAGCGAGAGCGCGCGGCGCTCGATAGCCTCCTCGCAGATCTGCGCTCGGGACGCGGGCGAGCGCTCGTGGTGCGGGGTGAGGCGGGGGTAGGCAAGTCAGCTCTGCTGGAGTACGTGGCCGGGGTGGCGGCGGGTATGCAGGTGGCCCGGGCGGCGGGGGTGGAATCGGAGATGGAGCTGGCGTTCGCCGGCGTGCATCTGCTGTGCGCGCCACTGCTGGACCGGCTGGAGCGCCTGCCGGCTCCGCAGCGCGACGCGCTGGGAGTGGCGTTCGGGCTGCGGGAGGGGGCTGCGCCGGACCGGTTCATGGTCGCGCTGGCGGTGCTGACCTTGCTGGCGGAGGCGGCGGAGGAACGCCCGCTGCTATGCGTGGTCGATGACGCCCAGTGGCTAGACCGGGCGTCCGCGCAGGTGCTGGCGTTCGCGGCGCGGCGGCTGCTCGCCGAACCAGTCGGGCTGGTATTCGCCGCGCGCGAGCCCGGCGAGCAGTTGCGGGGGCTGGCGGACCTGGAGGTGCGGGGCCTGCCGGAGCAGGACGCCCGCACGCTGCTGCGGTCTGTGGTCCGGTTCCGGCTCGATGAGCAGGTCCGGGACCGGATCCTGGCCGAGACGAACGGTAACCCGCTGGCGCTGCTGGAGCTGCCGCGCGGGCTGGGCCCGGCGCAGCTGGCAGGCGGGTTCGGAATGGTGGGGGCGGTACCGGCGCGAATCGAGCAGGGATTCCGGCGCCGTCTGGAGGCGCTTCCAGCCGATACGAGGTCGTTGATGCTGGTCGCGGCGGCCGAGCCAGCTGGGGATCCCACGGTGGTGTGGCGGGCGGCCGGGCGTCTCGGGATCCCGGCTTCAGCTGCGGCGGCCGCCGACGCGGACGGGTTGCTGGAGATCGGGACGCGGGTGCGGTTCCGGCATCCGCTGGTGCGATCGGCGGTGTACTCGGCGGCGTCACTGCCGCAACGGCGGGCAGTGCACCTGGGGCTGGCCGAGGAGACCGATCGTGCCCGTGACCCGGACCGGCGGGCGTGGCATCTGGCGGCGGCGGCGCCGGGACCCGATGAGGAGGTGGCCGCGGAGCTGGAACGGTCAGCGGGCCGGGCGCAGGCCCGCGGCGGCATGGCCGCGGCAGCGGCATTCCTGCAGCGCGCGGTCGAGCTGACGGCCGAACCCGCCCGGCGGTCCGAGCGGGCCCTCGCGGCCGCGCAAGCGAATCTGCAGGCCGGTGCGCTGGAGACGGCGGCCGAGCTGGTCAACGTGGCAGGGGAGGGGCCGCTGGATGAATTCCAGCAGGCCCGCGCCGCCCTGCTACGCGGGCAGATCGCGTTCGCCTCTGGCGGCGGCAGCGACGCCCCGGCACTGCTGATGAAGGCAGCCAAGCAGCTTGAGCCGCTGGATACCGCACTTGCGCGCCAGACCTACCTGGACGCGTGGCTCGCCGCGATGTTCGCCGGACGGTTCGCGGGCGCAGGCGATCTGTACGAAGTTTCCCGGGCCGCGCGGTCAGCCCCCCCACCGGCGGGCGCGCCCCGCCCGTCCGATCTGCTGCTGGACGGCTTGGCCGTCCTGGTCACCGAGGGGCGCGCCCAGGCGGCACCCCGGCTGAGACGGGCAGCACGGGTCTTTGCCGAAGAAGAGATCGCCCTGGCAGACCGCCTGCGATGGGGCTTCCTGGCTGTGGTCGCCGCGATCATGGTGTGGGATGAGCAGCGATGGCACACGATTGAGGTCCGCCAGCTTCAGTCCTGTCGCGAGGCAGGCCTGCTCGCGCAGCTGGTGATCTATGTGAACTCGACGGCCATCCTCCTGGCCTGGCGCGGCGATTTTGCGGCGGCGGCCTCGCTGGTCACGGAGGCTGAAGCGATCGCGGCCGCAACCGGGACCAGGTTCGCTCCGTTCGCGGCCCTATGGCTCGCCGGATTCCGGGGGACCGAAGCCGAGGCTAGCCCGCTGATTGAGGCCGTCATCAAGGACTCCCGAGCTACAGGCCAGGGCCTAGCCATCCAGGAGTCGCAACGGTTCTCCGCCGTTCTGCACAACGGTCTCGGCCACTATGAGACGGCCGTTGGCCAGGCGCAGCAGGCAAGCGAACAGGCGCCTGAGCTGTTCACCTCTATGTGGGCGCTTCCCGAGCTGATCGAGGCGGCCAGCAGGACCGGACAGACCCGGCTGGCCGCCGATGCGCTCGGTCGGCTGGCCGAGGCCACCAGCGCGGGCCAGACCGACTGGGGGCAGGGGATCTACTCGCGTTCCCGGGCGCTGCTCAGCGACGGCGCGGACGCCGAGGGCTGGTATCGCGACGCGGTCGACCGGCTGAGCCGTACCGGCTTTCGGCCCGAGTTGGCGCGCGCACACCTGCTCTACGGTGAGTGGCTGCGGCGTGAGGGCCGGCGGACCGACGCGCGGGCGCAGCTGCGCACCGCGTATGACATGTGTGCCGCGATCGGCATGGAGGCGTTCGCCGAGCGCGCCCGCCGCGAGCTGCTGGCCGTCGGCGAGACCGTCCGCACGCGCACCGCCGAGCCGTACGACCAGCTCACCCCCCAAGAGGCCCAGATCGCCCGGCTGGCCCGGGCGGGCATGTCGAACGCGGAGATCGCCGCTCAGCTGTTCCTGTCCGCACGGACGGTCGAATGGCACCTGCGCAAGGTATTTGCCAAACTCGAGATCAGCTCCCGCCGACAGCTCGAGCAAGCGCTGCCCGACGGCGCCAGCGCCGGGCCGATGGCTTAGCGGATAGCAGGACGAGATTGGTCGCCGGGTTCGCCGCAGCCACTCCGGCCTTGTGTCGTTCTCAGGGTTCAAGGACCGGTGCTAGCCAAGGGTATGGACCAGGGATATCACGGGCGCGATACGTCCGCCTGATCCGCGATTGTGAGACAGTACCGACTGTTCCGCTGCTCCGGATGAGGCTCCTGGCCTGGTACCTCGGGCGGAGCCGACCGGTCTAGCTGTCCGTCGCCGTCAGCCAACCCGGGGAGGTTGACTCATGTCCAGCGAAACTGAGATCCGTCCCTTCCGAGTGGATGTGCCCGACGAAGCGATCGCCGACCTTCGGCGGCGCATCGCCGCGATGCGCTGGCCCACCAAAGAGCTGGTCACCGACCGGTCGCAGGGCGTGCAGCTGGCGGCCATCCAGGAGCTGGCCCGCTACTGGACGGCCGATTATGACTGGCGCGCGGGTGCGGCCAGGCTGAACGCGCTGCCGCAATACACGACCCGGATCGACGGCGAAGACATCCACTTCATCCACGTGAGGTCACCGCACGAGAACGCGTTGCCGCTGATCATCACGCACGGCTGGCCCGGCTCGGTGATCGAGCTGCTCGAGGTCGTCGGCCCGCTCACCGACCCGGCCGCCCACGGTGGCTCCGCCCAGGACGCATTCCACCTGGTCATCCCGTCGCTGCCCGGCTACGGCTTCTCTGCCGAGCCGGCTGAGACCGGCTGGGAGCCCGGCCGCATCGCGCGGGCTTGGGCGGAGCTGATGAGCCGCCTGGGCTATGCCCGTTACGTCGCCCAGGGCGGTGACCAGGGCGCCGCGGTCACCGACGCGATGGGCCGCCAGGCCGCGCCAGGGCTGGCCGGCATCCACCTGAACTTCCTGCGCGAGGCGCTGGCCAGCGCCGGCAGCATGCCCGCGGACTCTGAGGAGGAACGCGCCGCGCTCGCCGCGATCAACGCCTTCCGGACGAGCGGCTCGGGCTACTTCCTGGAGCAGGCCACGCGGCCGCAGACGGTCGGCTATGCCCTGCTGGATTCGCCGGTCGCGCTGGCGGCCTGGATGCTCGACCACGACACCGACAGCTACTACAAGATCTCCCGCGCCTTTACCGGCGGGCAACCATCGGGCAATCTCACCCGGGACCACGTCCTGGACAACATCACGCTGTACTGGCTGACCGGCACGGGGGCCTCGGCGGCCCGTTTGTACTGGGACGGCGGGCAGGCCACGGCTCACACGGCCGGGCAGGCTCGTCCGGAGATGAAGCTCCCGGTCGGCTTCACCGCGTTCCCCGGCGAGATCTTCCGAGCCCCGCGCAGCTGGGTCGAGAAGGTCTACCCCCACGTCATCTATTTCAACGAGGTCGACCGGGGCGGCCACTTCGCGGCCTGGGAGGAGCCGCAACTGTTTTCCGAAGAAGTCCGCGCAGGCTTCCGGCCGCTTCGCTAACGGAATCGCCTTCGACACGCGGGAAGGGACACCGATCATGAGCACCGACACCGCTGGCGGGAACGCGGATCCAGCCGTCCGGCCGTTTCACGTCGCTACCGCCGAAGAGACGATCGTCGACCTTCGGCGGCGGATCGCGGCATGGCGGCCGCCCGAACGAGAGCCTGTCGATGATCAGTCACAGGGCGTGCAGCTCGCGACGGTGCAGGACCTCGCGAACTATTGGACCAAGGAATACGACTGGCGCAGATGCGAGGCGAAGCTGAATGCGCTGCCGCAGTTCATTACCAGCATCGACGGGCTCGACGTCCACTTCATCCACGTCCGGTCGCCTCAGCCCGACGCGCTGCCGCTGATCGTCTCGCACGGCTGGCCCGGCTCGGTCATCGAGCAGCTGAAGATCATCGAGCCGCTCACCAATCCCACCGAACACGGCGGAACCGCGTCGGACGCCTTCGACGTGGTGATTCCGTCGCTACCGGGTTACGGATTTTCCGGCAAGCCCGCCGCCACCGGCTGGGATCCGGACCGTATCGCACGGGCTTGGGCGGTGCTGATGGAACGACTCGGATATACGCGCTACGTCGCGCAGGGCGGCGACTGGGGCACCGCGATCTGCGCCGCGATGGCGCGCCAGGCGCCCGCAGGACTGCTCGGCATCCACGTCAACTTCGCGCAGATGGTCCCGCTCGGCGTGCTCGGTCACATCCGCAACGGCGATCCCGCGCCGGCTGACCTCTCGGACGCGGAAAAGCGCGCCTATGGCCAGGTCGCGTTCGCGACGTATCGCCGGGGATACGGCGTTATCCAGGGCACGCGTCCGCAAACGATCGGCTACAGCCTGGCGGACACACCCGTCGGCCTGGCGGCCTGGCTCCTTGACCACGACGCAACCACCTATGGGCACCTCGCCCGCCTCTTTGCCGGACAGCCCTACGGTGCCATCACGCGCGACGACTGGCTCGACAACACCTCGCTCTACTGGTTCACCAACACACCGACGTCCGCGGCGCGGTTGTACTGGCAGCAAGGCATAACCGGCCGGAACTTCAACGCCCCCGCCGACGTCTCCCTCCCGGCCGCCGTCACGGTCTTCCCGGAGGAGTACGTCCAGGCGCCGCGCAGCTGGACCGAGCAGGCCTACCACAACCTGATCTACTTCCACAAAGCCGAACAGGGCGGGCACTTCGCCGCCTGGGAACAACCGCAACTGCTTTCGGAAGAGTTGCGCGCGGCGTTCCGTACACTGCGCTGAAGGAAGCGCAAGGCCGGAAAGCGGGCAGTCGCGCAGCCACGGCGAGAGGCAAGTCATCTGCGAGCAGCTCAGCGCGTATCCGGCCGGATCAGCTCACGTGCGCCCATGTCTTGCGGTTGACGGCCGCGCAGGCTGACATGTCGCTGATGCCGAATTCGGCGGCGAGCTGCCGGTAGGTCAGGCCGTCCGCCCTGCGTGCCCGCAGTTGCCGTACTTTTGCGTTGGTCAGCTTGGCCCGCGGGTTACCCTCGCCGACGGCGCCATCATGACGGCGGTGGCATCTGCGGCACCGCGGCTGGAATCGGATCTCGATATCGTCGCTGGACGGATTGGCCGTCGACCAGTCCTGGGCGGGATTACCGCAGTCAATGCAGGGGTAGCCGCTGGCCGGTCCCCGGGCTTTGGTCACGCGGTGGTGCCACACGTCATAGGACGGGCTTGGCGCCTGCCGGGCGGCCCGGGCCAGCTGGTATCCGCAAACGCGGGAACAGCTTCGGTGGCCGCGCCGGATCATGGCAGGCATTCCGCAAACCGGGCAGCGCTGGCGCTGATATTTGGGCTGGCCGCGCGAGCATCCGCAGGACTGGGCATCGCCTGAGTTCAGCGAGCTGATGCGCGGGGTGGTTTCTTTTCCGCAGTCGCACCGGCACAGGGCTGCCCGGTAGCGTCGCCCGTCGGCTGCGACCTTCTGCACTTCCGCGATAACGGTGAGCCTGCCGTATTTATCTCCCGGGCTGACAACGTGCCTCACGATTCGGACTGTAATCGTTAAAACCGACATTCAGCCGGAGCCACGCCGACTAGGCAGATAAGCCATGTCCGGTAACACCAGGCCCGGAATGCGACCATTGGCGCGGTCACCACGCGCCGTCGGGCCTCCGGCGCATTCCTGCGCCGGCGTGGGTGCTCCGGTAGCCTCATTCGGCGTGAGCACCCCGCAACACCGGGCGGACAGGTTCCTCGATCCCGGATCGGACCCGCGCGAAGGCGGCCCGCGGCTCGGGGACGAGCGGGCCACGCTGAACGAGTTCCTGCGCGGCCAGCGGCTGACCCTGCAGCTGAAGTGCGACGGGCTCGACGCCGGGCAACTGGCCCGCCGGGCCGTGGAACCGTCCACGATGTCCCTGCTCGGCCTGGTCCGGCACATGGCCGAGGTGGAACGCGCCTGGGTTCCGCCGCCGGTTCGCCGGGCATGACGTACCCAAGCGCTATCAGACCGACGCCGACCCCGACGCCGATTTCGGCGGGGCGGTCGCCGACCCGGCTGTGGTCGAGGAGGCACGGGCGGCATGGCGCGAGGAGATCACCTTCGCTGAGCAGTTCACGCGCGACCACGACCTCGATTTCGTCGGCTGCGACTCCGAGGGTGATCCAGTCTCGCTGCGCGAGCTGCTCGTACACATGATCGAGGAGTACGCGCGCCATAACGGGCATGCCGACCTGCTCCGCGAGCGCATCGACGGCCGCGTCGGCCAGTAACGGGGAGCCGTCTGCCAGCCTGAGGGAAGGGGACAGATGGCTGACTGGGTCTTTCAGGGCAGCCCGCGGGAGCACGACCTCGACGCCAGGATCGCTGCCTCGCCGGAGCAGTGGTGGGGCACGCCCCGCTACCGGGACCGGATGGCGGTCGGCGATCGCGTCTGGGTCCAGGTGACGGGGCCGCGTCACCCGGGCATCTACTACGTCGCGACCATCGTGTCCGCGACGTATGAGCACCCCCTTCAGCCGGGCGAGCCAGCGTACGCCCGGTGGCGGACGGACATACGGGTCGACTATCGCATCAGGCCGCCGCTGCTCAGGTCCGAGCTGCTCGACGACGCGACGCTCGGGACGTTCCGGCCATTTCATGGGTTCCAGGGCTCGAACGTGCCGGTGCCCCCTGACATCGCGGCGGCGCTATCCGAACGAGCCGCCCCGCGGCTGGTGACCGTGCCCCGGCCGGGCGGGTGACGGGGCCACCCTTGTACCGGATGACCATGGTCGGGTCATTGCGTAGCGTCCTGGTCGTTGACGAGAACCGCCGCCCCGTCGAAACGGCCGGCCTTGAGGTCCTGCAGTGCCTGTTGTGCTTGTGACATCGGGTACACATGGGTGGTGGCCCGGACGTGGTGACGAAGGGCGAAGGCGAGGAACTCCCGGCCGTTGTCACGGGTATTGGAAGTGACGCTGCGCACTTCCTTTTCGTAGAACAGCTCGTGCTCATAGTTCAGCGGCGGCGTGTCGGTCAGGTGGATCCCGGCGATGGCAAGAACCCCGCCACGGTCAAGTGCCCGCATCGCGACCGGCACGAGATCCCCGACGGGCGCGAACAGGATCGCGCTGTCCAGGGGTTCGGGCGGCGAGTCATAGGCGCCTCCCGCCGACGCAGCGCCTAGCTCCAGCGCCAGCCGCTGTGACGCCTCGCCCCGGGTCAGCGCGTGGACGGTCGCACCCTGCGCCAGCGCTACCTGGGCGACCAGGTGGGCGCTGTCGCCGAACCCGTACAATCCCAGCCTGCCGCGCGCCGGCAGCGATGCGCGCAGCAGCGCCCGGTAGCCGATGATCCCGGCACACAGCAGCGGCGCCAGCTCGACGTCAGGGACGTCGGCGGGCAGCCGGTAGGCGAACGCCGCCGGCACGGTGGTGTACTCTGCGTAGCCGCCGTCGGCGTCCCAGCCCGTGTAGAGCGAGTTAGGGCACAGATTCTCGTTGCCCCGGCGGCAGTAGGCGCAAGTCCCGTCGACATGCCGCAGCCACGCGACGCCGACCCGGTCACCTACGGCGTAGCCGGTAACGTCATGGCCCAGCGCGGCTACCGGGCCCACGACCATGTGACCAGGCGTGACGTGCTCGCGGTGCACCGGCAGATCGCCCTCGCTGACATGCAGGTCGGTGCGGCAGACGGCGCAGGCCGAGACCCGGACCAGCAGCTCGCCGGGACCCGGGACCGGCACCGGCTTCTCCACGTACCTCAGCGGGCTGGTCTCTATCGGTCCTGGCTGGCTCACCACCCAGGCCTTCATCATTTCCGGGCTGCCAACAGTCATTCCTTACCCCTATCATCGTCCGGGCCAGGCCGTCGCCGGGGCCCCAACCCGCGGTCCGTTTAATGAGCTTCGAAGTGGCAGCACGGGCCGGAAGGGCCGGGAAATCTGGACGGGCGCGGGACGACCAGCTATAGCGGCAGTAACAACCTGATACGACGTAGCCGGGAACTATTTGCGGACGCGGAACCGGAGGACAGTGACGGCGCCCGCCTGCGTGCTGCTGACCGGTTCCAGGTCTACCCTGCCGAGGCCCGGGGCGGAGAAGCGGATGCCGTCGCCGAGCAGCACCGGCAGCACAAACACCAGGATCTCGTCGACCAGCCCCCGCTGCAAGCACTGGCCGGCGACGTCGGCGCCGAGGATCTCCAGGTTCTTGCCGCCTGCAGCCTTCCGTGCCGTGGCGACCGCTTCCCCGATGTCACCGGTGAGGTACGTGACATCTGGGTCCGGCGGGTCCGGCGGCTGGTGGGTGAGGACGAACGTGGGTCCGTAGAAGGGGTAGCCTTCGCCCCTCGATTCTGTCCCGCGATCGTTGTTGGCTTCCATTCTTTCGCCTACTTCAACGGTTCGCCGGCCGACGAGCATGGCGCCGGTGGCCGCCGCGATCTCCGCCAGCCAGGCCGGGGTCGGCACCACGAAGTTGAAGATCCAGTCCATCGCGTCACCAGAACCGGCGATGAAGCCGTCCAGCGACATCGCTCTGTTCACGACGACCTTGCCGGTTCCGGTGCTCGTATCGCCCATCCTGTTCCTCCGAAGACCTTTGCCGGGCTGTCATCCCGGGCTACGAACGATGACGTTACGCGCGCCCGGATCTCATCGGTTCGCTCGACCATCTCCGACATGTGAATCGGGCGCGCGCTGGCGATGAGATCTCGCCTCGTCACACGTCCCAACCGTCGTCACTGCGCCTCCGTGGTAGAGAAGGCGGGAGCAGCTACCTGAGACCCAAGGACAAGGACACGACGATGCCAGAGCTCCTCATCGACTTCATCACTTCGCTCGATGGCTACGCGGCTGCCGAGGGCTGGCCGGGCTGGTGGGGGCTTGAGGGACCCGAGTACCTGGCGTGGCTCGGAGAGCAGCCAGAAGCGGACTACACGATCCTGATGGGTGCCACCACGTACCGCGTCATGTCGGGATTCGCCGCCCAGGGCGAGCCAGGCACCGATGCCCTCGCGGGCATGTCGAAAGTCGTCTTCTCGACCACGTTGAGCGAGCCCCTTTCCTGGGCGAACACGCAACTCGTGGCTGAAGACCCTGTTGAGGCCGTGCGGGAGATGAAGGGTAAGGCCGCCAAGTCGATGCGCACCATAGGCAGCCTCACCCTGTGCCGGTCTCTCCTGAAGGCCGGTCTGGCGGACCGCTTCCGCGTGGTTGTCTTTCCCGTTATCACCGGAAGTAGCGGCCGGGAACGGATCTACGACGGCTATCCCGATGTTGCACTTGAGATGATCAGCAGCCGCACCTTCGATGGTCGCATCCAACTGCTCGAGTACGTTCCGACGATTCTGGCTGGGCCGCCAGGCACCAGCACGGTCAACGCCTGACGGGTCCGGGGGCAACGGTGCGAGTTCTGGCTGCACGCCGCCTCACTGGGTGAACCGCCGGGGCCCTGGGGCGGATCAAAAGCGTACACGGGGTGCGGTCTGGCTCGGCGTTGGCGTGAGAAGGTGAGCTGGTGGTGACTTCGGGGCCGCGGGCCGGCGCTCTGCTGTCGGTCAATGTGGGGATGCCGCGGGACCTGACCTGGCACGGCAGGACGGTGCACACGGCGGTATGGAAGAAGCCGGTCACCGGGCCGCGGATGGTGCGGCGGCTCAACATCGACGGCGACGGGCAGGGTGATCTGGCCGGGCACGGCGGCGAGCAGCGGGCCGTGTTCGTCTACCAGATCGAGTCTTACCAGTACTGGCAGAAGCAGCTGGGCCGGGATGACTTCACCTACGGGCAGTTCGGGGAGAACTTCACCGTGCAGGGCCTGGCCGACGACCAGGTGTGCATCGGCGACCGGTACCGGATCGGCGACGCGGTTTTCGAGGTAACCCAGCCCCGGGTCACCTGCTTCCGGGTGGGGATCCGGATGGACGATCCCCAGATGCCCGCGCTGCTGGTTTCCCATCACCGGCCCGGTTTCTACTTCCGTGTGCTAACCGAGGGCACGGTGGAGGCCGGGCAGGAGATCATCAAACTTGCCCCCGGCCCGGAGGCCATGACGGTCGCGGCGATGGACGCCCTGCTGTACCTGCCCGGACATCCCCGGCAGCAGCTGCTGCGTGCCCTGCGCATCCCGGCGCTCAGCGGCGGGTGGAAGGCCTCGTTCCAGGAGATGCTCGACCAGCCGGGGCAGCCCGTCGGCAACGCAGGTCTGACCGAAGCCAGCCCGCCGCCGGCGTGGCCCGGGTTCCGGCCGCTGGCCGTGACCGGAATCAGCCGGGAGAGCGAGACGGTGATCTCAATGCACCTGGCCGATCCCGGGGGCGGGAGAATGCCAGCCGCCCTGCCCGGGCAGTTCCTGACCCTGCGCTTGCGCCCTGACCCCGCCGGGCGGCCAGTGCTGCGCAACTACTCGCTGTCGGGACCCCCGGGCGCCCGCGACTACCGCATCAGTGTCAAGCGAGAAGAACACGGCGTTGCCAGCCAGTTCCTGCACACCCGCGTGCGGACAGGTGACCAGCTCGAGGTAGCGGCGCCGCGCGGCACTTTCATCCTGCGCCCGGGGCAGGAACCGGTTCTGCTGATCAGCGCGGGCGTCGGCGCGACACCGGTGCTGGCCATGCTGGACGCGCTGGCCGCGGCCCGGTCCACCCGGGACATCTGGTGGCTGCACAGTGCGCGCCGCCGCGCCGATGAGCCGTTCGCCGCCGAATCCCGCGCCCTGCTGGCTGCGCTGCCCGGCGCGCACCGGCACATCTGCTACAGCAGCCCAGGACCCGATGACATCGAGGGCCGCGAATACGACACGGCGGGACGCCTGTCGGCTCCGGTCCTGGCTGCCCTGGACCTGCCCCGCGACGCCGACGCCTACCTGTGCGGACCCCCCGCCTTCATGGCAGATATATCCGCTGCCCTGGCCGCGGGCGGTATCCAGGCGGCCCGCATCCGCACTGAGGTCTTCGGCGCCGGGCCCGCGCAGACGCCCGGCATCGCGCCGGTGGCCGCCCGCCGGCCACACCCGCCCGCCGGCCAGCCCGGCAGCGGTCCCCTGGTCGCGTTCGCGCGCAGCGACCTGAGCGCGCGCTGGGACCCCGGCTACGCCAGCCTGCTCGAGTTCGCCGAAGCCTGCGACGTACCGGTGCGCTGGGCATGCCGCACCGGAGTGTGCCACACCTGCGAGACAGCCCTCATATCCGGAACAGTCCGCTACGCTCCCGCGCCGGTCGATGACCCCGCCGACGGCAGCGCACTGATCTGCTGCTCGCAGCCAGGTGGTGACCTAACCCTCGATCTGTGACCACCCGCAGCCGCTGAGAATCCGGCCACCAGCGGGCGGGCGGTTGGGACCGGCCCGGTCCCGGCCCGTGATGGTCACGGGCGCGACGGACGGGCCTGGATGCGATCATGAGCCCCATGCGTCCTGACATCATTCCCGGCGGCATCTTCCCTGATTACTCTCTCCCGGATCACACCGGCACGGTGCGTAAGCTCAGCGAGCTTCAAGGCCGCGATCCGCTGATCCTCACCCTGGCCCGCGGCAATTACTGCTCTAAAGAGCACCAGCAGCACCTCGAGCTGGCGGCCAACTACTCGAAGGTCGCGGTGGCCTACACCCAGATCGCCACGATCGCCACCGACGACCATCACACCCTGCAGGAGTTCCGCGCGTCGGTGGGCGCCCAGTGGACCTTCCTGTCCGATCCGGGCGCCGGTGTGTGAGCTGCTTGGGATCGAACAGCCGATAGTCCTGGCGCCCATGGTTGCGGTTCCCCGGCTGGCTCCGCAACTCGACCGCCGACGCGTGGGAGGCCGCGGGCCGCCCACCACTCGCGCAGCGGCCCGGAGCGGGCGATGTGATCGCGCACCTCGCCTCCGGCGAAGCCATCGTTCGCTACGAGGGAGCGCCGCCGATGGTCGGGACCACCGGCGAGATCGAAGCGCTCTCGATGTGGGCCGGACAGAGCGTCGCACTCGCCAGGAAGTCACAGTCAGCGGCGGACATCGTGGCCGAGCTCACGTCCCGCCTGTGACCACGACCTTTCTCCGATATCGAGGGATTGCTGTCAGACTAGGCTGATGGCGCAGGTATTGTGCCCGGTCGTCATCGGCAGGGACGCCGCGCTGGAAGCGGTCGACGCGGCGCTGACGGCCACTGTGGCCGGGCACGGCGGGTGTGTAGTGATCACCGGGGAGCCGGGGATCGGCAAGTCGCGGCTGGCCCTGGAGACGGCCAGCCGGGCGGCCAGCCGTGGTATCCGGGTCGTTACCAGCCGGGCGCTGCCGCAGTCAGCGACCGCTGCTTACCGGCCGGTGACGGACGCGCTGGTGCAGCTCCTGCGAGACCGGGCCGTTCCTGATGACGCGACGATGGAGCCCTGGCTGCCCGCGCTGAGCGCGCTGCTGCCGGGAATGGCCGGCCCCGCTCCGGAGGGTGGAGAGTTCTCACCCGGGATCCGCGGTGAGGCGCTGATCCAGCTTCTTCGGCGCCTCGCACCGCAGGGTCTGGCCATGGTGCTCGAGGACCTGCACTGGGCGGACCCGGACACCGTGGCCCTGATGGAATACCTGGGCGAGCACCTTGATGGCGAGTCGTTGTTGTGCGTGCTTACCCTGCGTGCCAACCGGCCGTCGGCCGCACAGGAAATGGCCCGCCGGCTGCGGGGCCGCCCCGGCGTAGTTCACCTCGATCTTGACCGGCTCAGCGATGAGGACATGGCGCGCATGGTCCAGGCCTGCATCCCGGGAGCCGATGCGGAACTCGTCCGCAGGGTGCAAGCCTCCGCCGAGGGAGTACCGCTGCTGGTCGAGGATCTGCTGGCGTCGCCCGGGCTGCCAGAGTCGTTCACCGAGACGGTCCGCGAGCGCCTGGCCGGGTTCAGCGAACCGCAGCGATCGGTGATCCAGGCCGCTGCCATCCTCGGCCGCCACTTCGACTGGGAACTGCTCCCGGCCGTGAGCGGCCAGACTGCGGCCCTGGTGGCGGAGACGCTCGGGCTCGCGGTCGAGCAACTGCTGGTGAGCGCCGACGGCACGGCCTTCCGCTTTCGGCACGCGCTGACCCGCGAAGCGGTGCTCGATACCATGCTGCCACCCCGCCAGCGGGCCCTGGCTTCGGCGGCGCTCGCCGTTCTGGACGCCACGCACCCGCGCCTGGAGGGCGGCCTGCGCGAG
>Ga0306920_100000471_pt1 | contig 46694 bp, 33 predicted proteins | sample flu12Cox44000170_FD_204666 | JGI IMG/M metagenome (GOLD analysis project Ga0306920, IMG submission 204666) | Lab enrichment of tropical soil microbial communities from Luquillo Experimental Forest, Puerto Rico - flux4day.12C.oxic.44.000.170 (v2)... | ecosystem: Environmental > Terrestrial >... | reverse complement strand
TCTGCTCCGGGCTCCACTTTGTTCCGCCTAGTAGACAATTACAAGCGTCGTGACGACTACTCTCCGCCAGGATTTCGGCTAGTCACGGTCGCGCGCCGCATTCGCACCTGCGATTCGGCCAAACACCGCACCGGACATCAGGCCCGAGCCGCCCGGGTAATTGTGATGGAACAAACCGCCGACCATTTCGCCGCAGGTGTAGAGCCCGGGAATCGGATTCCAATCGGTGCTCAGAACCTGTGCCCGCTGATTTACCTTGAGCCCGCCGAACGAAAACGTAATTCCCCCCGTCACCGGATAAGCCGAGAAGGGAGACGCATCCAGCTTTTGGGCCCAGTTCGATTTCGGCACCGCGAGACCCCGCGCCGCCATGCCGTCGCGCTCGCCCGGGTTGAAGACGCCATGGCCAGCCGCGGCATTGAACTCGTTCAGCGTACGGAGCGCCGCATCGTGATCGACATCGAGCTTACGCACGAGGTCGTCGAGCTGCTCCGCGATAATCGGTTGACTCGTCGCGTACCGAGCCTCGAGCAAACCGGCCACCTTTGCGTCGAAAACCTGGTAGGCAACCCCACCCGGTTGATTGAGAATCGCACCGCCAAATTTCGCGTAAGTGAACAAAGCCTGATCCTCGCCTTCGTCAACAAAGCGGAGACCTGGCCGATTGATCATCACCCCGTAGGGATAGGAAAGGCGGTTGGTCTTGTCGGTGAGCTGACGGTCGCCGAAGGCGGGCGCATCAGCATTGATCGGCGTCGCGTGGCAGCCGCTCCACTGGCCCCATGGAAGCGCGCCCATTTCGAGCGCCATACGCAATCCGTCGCCCTGATTATGCGGAGTGCCGCGCACCTTGGCATGGTCCCACGGGCGCCCGAGATACTGGGCGCGCCATGCGGCATTAGCCTCGAAACCGCCACATCCGAGCACCACTGCCCGCCCCCTGATTTCGTGGATGCCGCTCCCATCACGCACCATCACGCCGCAGACCCTGCCCTGACTGTTCTGCACAAGACGAATGGCGGGGGTGCCGTAATGGATCTCGACTCCCTTTCGTTGCGCTATCGCAAACCACATCCGCGAAAGGCCAACGCCCTCGTTGGCGGCGCGGACGATTGCGCCCTTGGCCCATTTGATAACGCCGCCGACCTTAACGGCGCCGAGGCTGACGGCCGGTTCGAACCTGATTCCCTGCTCGGCCATCCAGCACGCGGTTTCGTAGGAATTCGAAATCAGGATTTGCGCAAGCTCCGGGTCGCTGCGGTCGCTCGTCATGCGGCGGAGGTCCGACCAGAAGCTCTGAGCAGGATACGGTTCGACGCCTTCGATGAAGCCTTCGAGTTCGCGCGCCTGGGGCACGAGCCGCAGGATTTCTTCGGTACGGTCGAAGGCGATTCGGAGCAGACCGCCGCTGTAATGAGTATTGCCGCCGCGCATTTCCTCGGACGCCTTCTCCAATACCAGTACGCGCTCCGCACCCGAGCTGCGAGCCGAGGCGCTGGCCGCTAACGCGGCGTTGCCCGCGCCCACTACGATGACGTCGTAATCAGCCATGTCTCGTTCGCCGCTTGCCTCGAGTCAGCGGGCTGCCGCACGCTCGTGGTTACTTGTACCGAGGTATTATCTCTTTCCCGAACGTCTCAATTTGCCGTCGGACGTCATCCAGCGGCAGCAATCCCTGGTCGCCCTGCCACACGAACCATTCCGGATGGACGTTCTCAACCACTCCGTCAATTCCGCGCCGGACGTCGGCGACTGTTCCGGTGTAAGCAAAATCTATCCGTTCCATTCGCTCAGTGGTGATTTCCGATGCCGGTAGATTCACTTTGCCGCGCGGGTATCGGACCTCGTCCTGGTCCTCGCGAAACGCCTCGGAGAAGCCAAAGTGATGAAAGAATTCACGGAAAGCGGCGATCATCCCACTATCGCCCAGCTTCCGAGCATCCGCTTTGTTGCTGGCAAAATAGATGCTGTGAAGAACCCCGACGCTCTCGCCCAGTCTGAGGCTGCGTCCGGCCGCCCGCGCTTCATGCTGGTAGGCTTCGACCAGTTGACGAACCACCGGCGGTTGCGGGAGCAGGATAGTAGGTATGATCGCCTCCCGAGCGCACCATCTGACGGTCTCCTCGCTGACTGAGAACGCCTGGAACAGGGGCGGATGAGGCCGCTGATAAGGCTTGGGCACGACATTGATCTTCTGAATCCGGCCAAGCTCATCGACCTCTGCCGGAAAGCCGTACTGGCGGGTCCATTCCGCCGCCGGCCACGGCGTGCCCTCCTGCGGATGGGGATACTCGTAATACTTGCCCTTGAAGCGGAAGGGCTCATCACCCCAAGCCAGTTTGAGAAAACGGAAAACCTCTTCGAAGGCTTCACGATTAACCCGATCAGTCTCGCTCTTGTCACTCAGGGTGGCGCTGACATCGACTTTTTGCGCCATCTGATTGAGCCATCGGGTTTGGTAGCCGCGGGCGAAGCCGACAAATGTCCGGCCCTTGGTGAGCTGATCAAGCCAGGCGATTTCCAGCGCCAGGCGCAGCGGGTTCCATCCCGGTAGGACGTATCCAATCGGCCCTACCTTGATATGTTTGGTGTTATGAATCACGTGCTGGCTGAGCACTGGCAGACTGCCGAGTTCCAGTCCTTCGCTGTGCAGGTGATGCTCGGGGAAGGTGACAGCGTCGAAGCCCACGTCTTCAGCCAGACGCGCGAGTTCGGTCACTTCATCGATCATGCGCTGCCAGCGTTCCGGATGGCTCGCAATGGGGCGCAGCTTGCGCCGTTCTTCGAATGTCGCGGGCAGAGTCGGAAGAAAAAAGTACATAAACTTCATAGTTCAGGTCTCCTTTTTCGGCGCAGTTCAAGCATCGCCCGTCGAATTCTGAAACTCAAGACCCTTGCGCGAGAGCGCCCGGGCAGAGCCACGCACTTGTTTGACGCAGAACTCTGTCGGCGCTATCGCCTTTCACAATTGAATGTCTGAAATCCGCAGGAGGAAATTGCGATGGGAAGACTCGATAATAAAGTTGCAGTGATAACCGGTGCAGCAAGTGGTATGGGCCGCGCCAGCGCCATACGCTTCGCCGGCGAAGGCGCCGCTGTAGTGGTGGCCGACCTTAACGAGGAGGGAGGCGCCGCGACCGTGCGCGAATGCAAGGAAAGCGGTGGGCGTGCAGTTTTTCAAAAGACCGACGTCGCCGCAGAGAGCGACATCAAGGCGTTGATCGCGCGCGCGCTCAGCGAATTCGGCCGGCTCAACATTACCTTTAACAACGCCGGCTTTGTCGGCGCTCTCGGCCCCCTGGAAGAAATCAGCGCCGAGAGCTGGGATTCGACCCATGCGGTCTTGCTGCGCGGCGTCTTCTTCGGCATCAAGCATTCGATTCCCGCGATGCGCAAGACCGGCGGCGGATCCATTATCTCGACCGCATCGATTGCAGGCATGCGCGGTGGTTTCGGCCCAACAATTTACAGTGCAGCCAAGGCCGGCGTAATCAACCTCACCCAATGCGCGGCGGTGGAGTTGGCCAAGGACCGTGTTCGCGTCAATTGCATCTGCCCAGGCGGCATCGACACTCCGATTGCGGGCAGAAGGTCCGAGAGAAGCGCGGAAGTGCTTGCCCACTCACAGCCGATTCAGCGCGCGGGCCAGCCGGACGATATCGCGAATATGGCGCTGTTTCTTGCCAGCAATGAATCTGAATGGATTACGGGTGCCGCGATGGTCGTAGACGGGGGTTTCATGGCCCGGGCGCAGTCGTTCGGCCCACGTACCGGGAGCGAATGGACCAGCGCGGTCGCCTTCATGGGTCCGTCGTTTCAGTTACGGTAAGCACAATCTTCGCCCGAGCGGAACGTAGCAGACAGCTGATACGGCTCGCAGGCGAAGAGTATCGTCAAGCGTACAAAGAGAAGCGGCTGGGCGTGGTCTTCTGGGTGAAGGAAGGGAGGCCACGAAGTGCCAAAGAAGAGTCACTGAGCGGGACCGCTCAGGATTCCGTCGCCTTCGTTGCGGCCATAAAAGAGTCTGGCGCAGCGGTGGAGGGCACCGGTGAACCATGATGCCCACCTTCCCCGGGCTGTCACGCAAAGCGATCAGTTTTTCGCCCAGCAGCATCAGGCGCATCGCGGCGCCGCCTGGCTGGCATGATTGGACCTGATGTCGACGCCCGCTGCCTGTGGACTATGTTTTAGCTATGCGGCTTTGACTTCGTTCTTGCGCTGGGTCTGAACCGGTGGAGTGGTCTCGCTCAGTTTCTCCAGCACCTCCTGGTCGGACATCGTCAACGCCGCTTTGAAAATGGGAACCTTGAGAACCGGTTTTGACGGATCAATCGGAGGCTGCGCTACTTTGCCGCCTTGGGAGACGAAGGAAGCGGGATGCTTAAAGGCCTCCAGCTCTTCGGGAGTTACGCCTGCGAGCCTCATGACCTCGGGATCAATCCACGCCTCTTCATCAATGCGGCGCCCATCGGAGGTACAGAACTCGAGCGTGATGCCCTCGGGCGCGGCCATGTAGATGGATTTGCAGAAACCATGATCGATTGGCCCCACGATACAATGACCGGTGGAGCGCACACGGTCGCGAATCGCCAGCAAATCCGCCTCGGTATCCACGTTCAGAGCCACGTGCTGCATCGCACCGGGTTCATCGATGGCGGCTTCACCCGGTTCCGCCTTGCTGTTTACGGTGTGTGGGCTCTGGACAAAGGCAAACGAGCAGCTGTCGCCGAACCGCAAAAAGCCATGAAACGTCTTCGTTGCTCCATGCATCCAGTAGAGTGCGCAGAGCTCAGCGCCAACCACTTCGGTGAAGAACTTGATTTGCGCCTTAATGTCCTTGGTGTTGATCGCGAGATGATTTACGCCGTTCGCTATGCCCATGCCGAAACCCTCTTATTTGAATCGAATACAGTTTCGTTGCTCGAAGCCCACAGACCTGGAGAGATCTAATGCAATTTCACGTTCGAATTCTACGTGAACGGCTGGTCCCATTAAATCGTTAAGCGCCATTTCATTCGACCCGCCGACGCGAGGTCGGCCCATGCCCACGCAACTGCTGATACGCATTTGCCGAATCGACGTTCGTTTTCGGGCCGTTCGAAAGTATGTTCTCGATCTCACTTGCCGAATGCCTGCTCGAAATCTTTTACTTGCCTACTAATCCGATAGGCTGTATCGTATTGGTCGTCACTTAGCTGGCTTATTCAGGCGCCTGGTAGCTTCGCACGGATGATTGGCGAGCGGATAGCGCGAACGACGTTGTCAGGTGCTTCTTAGGAGTTAGTGAACGTGGGTTTAGATTTAGCGCAAGCATCTCTTTTTGCGGTGGCGCTATTCGCCGCTATGGTCAACGGGGCACTGGGGTATGGCTTTTCATCGTTGACCGTCCCGATTGCGCTCTTGTTCCTCCCGCAAAAGGTCTTGAGCCCGGCTTTGGTCCTGGTCGAGCTCGCCATCAATAGCTGGGTAGTTTTACACAACCGGGGCAGCCTTGCGGCAGTTCGTCGACGCGCGCTTCCGATTCTCGTCGGTCTGGTGCCAGGCATCCTGATTGGGAGTTATTTGCTGAACAGCGCAAATCCCGGACTACTGAAGTTTTGGACTTACGTGGTCCTGCTGCCGCTGATTCTCTTACAGGCAGCCGGCGTGCGCCGGCCGATTCACGCAGAACATGCGGCAGGATTGCCACTCGGCGTTGGGGTCGGCGTGCTTTATTCGACCACGACGATTTCGGGACCGCCGCTGGCTCTGATGTTCAATAATCAGGGACTTCATAAGGAGGAATTTCGCGCCGCGTTGGGCACTGTCCGCGTGGTGGAAACGACTCTGACCGCATTGGTGTACTTCTATCTAGGGCTATTCAGTTCAAAGAGCATGCACCTGGTGGTTCCGGTGGCGCCGGCGGTGCTGCTCGGGCTGCCGCTGGGCTCGTATCTGATTCGCTATATGCAGAGTGAGACCTTCAGGCGAATCTGCATGAGTTTCGACGCGTGGATCGTCGGCTTTGGGCTTTCGCGAACCATCATCGAATTGAAACTGCTGAGCACGTCAGCCGCATACGGCATCTGGGGAACGGTGATAGTTTTCGACCTGTATCTCCTGTATCAGTACTTCGTCCTGGGCCGCTTTCGTCCGCGGATGGCGAGTCGCACCGCCGCTGATGCCGTTGATGTTCCGGCAAGGCGGGTCGCAGGTCTGTAGCCCCAACGCAAGAGCCCTCAAACCATACGCATTTCCACACCGAGGCCGCCGGCTCCGGCGCGGGCCCTCATCTGCATTCCGAACAGCCAATGCCGGCAGGCAACTGCCATGACTCAGTCGCTTGTAGCCCTGAGGACCACTTGCAATAATCGCACGAATTTTCGTCGCGTCGGCTTGAGCCGTGCGCGCGATTCCCGCACCTGGGCTGGCACAGGAGAGTAATGCAGTCGGTCATCGAGACTCTGAAGGCCTGGCAACCTCATCCGTTTGTCGACCATTTCACCGTTGCCCTGATTCTGCTCGGAATCCTGACAGATCTGGTAGCCAGCATCTTCTCTGCACGATTGTGGCTCAGATACATGGCGCTGACCTTGATGATCGTCGGCGCGCTGGGGGCAGCGGGCTCCAACGTCACCGGCGGCTGGGAAGCCGGGCGTGTGTGGGACTCGGTAAGCGGGCCGGGCAAGAGTGTGCTGGAGCGGCATGCACGATGGGGAGATATCCTGCCCTGGGTATTCGGCGGACTGGCACTATGGCGGCTAGGCCTGCAATTCATCGGCTTCATCGCGGCGTCGCGGCCTATCTATCTGCTCGTCGCGATTCTCGCCGGCGCCGCGATCATCTATCAGGGGCACATGGGCAGCGCGATGGTATACGACTACGGGATCGGCACCGCTTTGTTAACCGGCGGCCAAATGGCTACTCCGTCGCCACTTCCGTCGCCTCCGTCGCAGCTTCCCTCGCCCGCGCTCCCCGCCCCGGAAATAACGAGTGCGCCAGGCCCCACCTCCTCGCTCTTGCCGTCGCCGATTCCCTCGATTGCTCCGACAACCGCGCCTAGCCCCAGTAGCCCGGTGCCGATGACCCCGCCACCGACGCCGACCAATTCGACTGCGTCGCCGCCTGCCGCATCGCCCGCCCCGTCAATCAGTGGGGGTGGCGCGTCGGCAACTCCCTCGCCAGCCGAGTCACCGAGCCCCCCTGCTGGTGCAGCCACGAATCTGTGACCTTAACACGTTGCGGCGGTCGCTTTTGATCTCTGCGTGCGGATGCGCGTAGAGTCGTCCTGTAATGGCACGGCGGGAAATCGGTACGGTCGGCGCGCTCTGGCGTTATCCGATCAAGTCGATGCGCGGCGAATCGCTCGACGAAGCATGGCTGACCGAGCGCGGCATCATCGGCGATCGCGTTTGGGCAGTACGCGAACTGGCGCGAGGCGGAATCATGAGCGCGCGCACGTTCCCCACGCTGCTTCAGTTGCGCGCTCATTATGAAGGCGAGCCCGCGTCGGATTCCGCCGCCCCGATTAAAATCGAGCTGCCTGACGGTGGCACGCTGCTGCCGGATGATCCGCAGGCCCCATCGATCCTGTCCAATGTGCTGCACCGGCGCGTTTCCCTTGAACGCGTCCGCCGCGAACGTCTCACACCGGAGGAATTGGAGGCGATAATGCGCGGCGAGGCGTATCCGCCGCACCGCGATTTCTTCGACGAAGAAGTGCTGCATCTGGTCGCGACCGGAACGCTGGCATTCATGCGCAGCCTGCGGCCTGACTCCGACTTTGATCCGCGGCGTTTTCGCGCCAATGTTTACCTGGATACCGGCGATGAAGCGGATGGCTTCGTCGAGGATCGCTGGCTCGAAGGCGTGCTCGAAATCGGCGAGCAGGTTCGCATCGTCGGGATGCGGCCGGCGATTCGATGCGCGATGACGACGCACCCGCAGCCGGAACTGCCGCATGATGTGAATATTCTGCGCACTGCATGGCAATATCACGAGGCTTACGTTGGCGTGTTCGCCGCGGTCGGCATGCCAGGCATAATTCGGCGCGACGATCCGGTTGTGCTGGTGTCCTGAAGAGTTGGTCTAAGATGGCGAGAAAGTCTTGGGGCGTACCCCACTCGGCGAATGATAACCAGGCAAGCACTCTATAGAGTAGTGCATTTCGACATTCCATGAAGAAGGAGAGCCCGCTATGAAACGACTTCTGAAGGTGATCATCATGCTGAGTATGGTGGTGGTCGGTGCGGGTCTGGCAATGGCCGACGATAATACGGCGAGCGCCAGATCATTCACGTGTTCCGGCGGTACGGCTACGAGTCCGACGATAATTCCGGCCGGGACGTATACCCACGTGACGGTCACTGGAATCTGCCGTATCCTCGGGGCGGTCACCGGACCCGCAATTGGACCTGGCGGCACGGAGGTCGTCACCAACTGCAGTGCCGCTAGTGGTCCAGTCAACGTGCTCGGCGGCCTGACCATCGCACCCAACGGGTTCCTCGATGCGGGCTCGTGCGCGCCGACGGTCAACGTCTCGGGCGGCCTCGCGGTTGGGAGCGGCGGTGGGCTCGTCTTAGGCTGCTCACCGTTCCTCGTGGTTGCGCCACCTACGCCTCCGTTCCCGTCGCTTTGCCCTGGAATCACGACGAGCAACATCATCAAAGGGGGCGTCACAGCCACTCAGCCGACGACGCTGATTTTCCACAGCAACACTATCTACGGCGGTCTCTCGGTTCAGGGCGGCGGAGGTGGCGTCAACTGCGATAGCAACCCGAACTTGAGCGCCGCCTTCGACGGCACCAGCGCGACCTACACCGACTTTGAGGACAACACTATTAGCGGCGGTGTCTCCATTTCCGGGCTCGAATCATGCTGGTTTGGAATCTTCCGCAGCCGGGTCAACGGCAGCGTTTCTGTCACTAACAACACCTTCGCGGACCCCGATGCGACGGAAGTTGCCACCAACGAGGTGAACGGCAACCTGACCTGTCTAGGCAATTCTCCTGCCGCCCAAATCGGTGACTCGCAGGGCTCGCCGAACATCGTCACCGGCCAGAAGCTTGGGGAATGTGCGAAGCTCTAGGTGGTTAGCAGCAGCAGTCCGAGAGGCCGATGAATCCGCGCCGGCCATTCGGGGGCGGGATCGATGATGGTGGACCGATAGCCGGGGCTTATCGCACGGCGTTCGAGGTTTCGATGGCACAGTCGCAGGTTGGAGTGGTCAAGGAACTGTTTCGTTATCCGGTCAAGTCGATGCTCGGCGAGCGCTTGACGGAGGTTGAGATCGGGCTGAAGGGAGTGATCGGAGATCGCGCGTGGGCATTGCGCGAGCTTAACGGCCGCATCGTCACCGCCAAGAAATGGGCGAACATGTTGGGGTTTCATGCCTCGTACGAGGGTACGCCGGAAGCCGACCGGCCCGCGCCCGTGAAAATAACGCTGCCGGACGGCAGTTCAGTCCATGCGGACGACCCCAGGGCCTCGGATGTTATCTCAAGCTGCCTGCAACGGCCGGTTAAGCTGGAGCGGGCGCGCGCCGATGAGCATTCGCGGGCAGAAATTGATCCCGCAACTGTTTTCGGAGACGTCGGCGTGGCCGACATAAACCCTGAATTTACCGAGGCGACCTTGCCCGACACCTTCGGCCTGCCGCATGGAACCTTCTTCGATTCGGCGATGATCCACGTGCTGGCGACCGGCACCCTGGAGCATATGCGCTCGCTGATTGGCGCCGACGTCCAACTTGATTCGCGCCGTTTCCGCCCAAACATTGTCGTCGAGACCGATCCGCGGCTGAGCGGCTTTATTGAGGACGAATGGCTTGGTGGCACGCTTGAGGCCGGGGCGGCGGTGAAGATCGTCGCGCTTCAACAGGCGCTGCGCTGCGTAATGACCACCCATCAACAGGGCAATCTCGTTCGCGACTTACGTATCCTGCGCACCGCCGCCCAGCAGCACAAAGCCAAGGTTGGTGTCTTCGCCTCGATCGGCGCGCCGGGGAAACTCCGTGTCGGCGACCCGGTCAACCTCGCACGCTGACCTCGTCACCGGGGAGCACGAGACCAATTCGTTTGCTGCAGAACCCATGAAGAACCCTCGTCCTTCGATGTCGGGCGCAAGAGACGGTTCGAACTCGGCGCCCAACACGCTCGAAGGCTTTGCGATTCTTCATCAGTTCTTTCGAATCAGGCGGCGCGAATGGACCGCGCGCCCGGCGAATGAGCGTGCAAAGGTGCTGGCTCAAGCCTCATCGACATTTGCCGCGATGGGCGAACGCGAGGACGGCCAATCTGCGCTGTTCACCGAACTGGGACACAAGGGCGATTTGCTCGTGCTCCATTTCAGGCGGGGGTTTGACCAGCTTGCTGAAGCCGAGCGCGAGTTGGCTGAATCTCAACTGGCCGAATTTCTGGAACAATCCGGCTCGTATCTTTCGGTAATCGAAATCGGCCTGTATGAATCGACCGTGAAGATCCGCTCTGAACTGCTCGCGCGAGGTGTCACACCTGATTCACCGCAATGGCGCGAGGCGGTGGCAACGGAAATGGGCGAGCAGCGCGCCAAGTTGGCATCGCGTCTATGGCCAAGAATTCCGGACCGCCGCTACCTGTGTTTCTACCCGATGAACAAGCGGCGCACCGACACCGACAACTGGTACATGCTGCCGCTCGAAGAGCGTCAGCGCTTGATGCATGAGCATGGCTTGATCGGACGGCGCTATGCCGGCCAGGTGACTCAGATCATTTCAGGTTCGATCGGCTTCGACGATTGGGAATGGGGCGTTGATCTGTTTGCCGACGATCCGCTGGTTTTCAAAAAGCTGGTTTATGAAATGAGGTTCGATGAATCCAGCGCCCGCTACGCCGAGTTCGGCCCTTTCCATTTTGCTATCCGCCTGGCAACGTCTGAACTCGGCCGCTTGATGGGCGGGGAAGCGCTGCGTTGATCCGATCGGCGAACTCAAAATCCACCGTGGGCAATGATTTAAGCGCCTGAAGCATCCTCGCGCCATCGGGCGTACCCCAGCCTGTTGCGGCATTCCACCCGGGGCCCGCGCAATAGCCGCTCAACTCGCCAATGCCGTTATGCCCACGGGTAATGCTGCGGAACAACCCAGCCGGCGCCAACTTCTGGTACAACAACGGATTGATGAAACCAATATTTCGCCCTAATCCCTGATTGAGCAGCGCGATGAGCGCCGCCCACATCGGTGCGGCAATCGACGTGCCCCCCAGTACTCCGTACTGGCCATCAATAAACAATGCGTACCCACTCTGGGGGCTGGCGTTCATTGCTACGTCCGGTACGGCTCTGCCGGGCCTGGCACTTAGGCTGCGCGGAACCCGAATGTGAGATTGCCAAGATGGTTCTTCGAATACCTCGCTCACCCCGCCACCTGATGCACCACCCATTTCTCCGTCATTCCACACTACTTCAGAAAAATTACTAGAGCCGAGCGCACCAACTAGCTTGGTACCGCCAACTGAAAGAACCCAGGGGCTCGAAGCGGGGAAATCAACCCGAAGGCGCTTGTCAGTTGCTTTATCTCGTGCACCATTGTCACCGGATGCGACGACAACGGTGATGTTGCGGGTCTTGGCCGCTTCCAGGGCTGCATCGATCGTCCTCAGGTCTGTCGCGGTCCATTGCCCTGTGTTTTCGGGCGCCCCCCAATCTATAAGAAGCACTGTCAGATGATGGATTTTATCTTGCTCAGCCGCTCGAATAGCGTTTAAGTAGCCACTGCTATCATCACTGGTAAAATAAACAACTACCTCGGCGCCAGGCGCTGCGGCACCGACAATTTCGATATCGCCTTCGACCTGTCCATCGGATCCGCCAAAATAGTTGGGCGAGGGCGAGTTCATATGCCCATTAACCGAGACCGAAGATACCTTCGGCTTCTGTAGATTCAAATCGTGGAAGTACTTATCGAGGTCGGAGTCCCGATATCCTCCATCCAACTCAATGATGCCTATCGTCTGCCCGGCTCCGTTCAGGCCGGTCGGAAAGTCGTAGATCTTTGCTATCTCAGGCACGGTATAGTGTGAGAATTTCCCGTTTTCGATCTTCGCCCCCGAGGCAGCCGTGGTGGCTTTGATTTGGTCTTTGGTAGCGACTGGCTCAATTGATGGGGCAGCAGAAAAGCGGCGGAGATCAGCTTCTCTTGCGGCTTCGTAAGTGGTCGGTGTCCCTGCCGATGAATTGGTCTCGTCGAAATGCCGCCATATCATCACCTGGTCATTGTTGTTGTGAGGAAGGTCAAGCATCGAGAGTTGCTCGGCGTCATAGAGCGCCTCACACCAGTTGTCGGCGGCTAGAAGTTGCGTTTTGGTTAAACCCTGCGCACCCTCAAAATCTGCGTATTTGATATCCGCGCGTTCCATATTTGCTCTTGCCAGAGAGGCTCCTCTCAGGTTCGCGTTTGCCAGGCTCGCGCCTGTCAGATTAGTCCCCATCATCACGGCCTGCTCTATATCCGCACCCAAAAGATCGGCTTCCTCCAGATTGGCGCCAGTGAGAAGCGAGTTGGGGAGGAACGACGCCCTCATATCGGCAAATTGCAAATCGCTCGAGCTTAGTTGAACTCCCGTTACGGCTGTCTTTGCCTTGTCATTCGCGATGGACCAATCGGAAGGTTTGACCGACAATTCTGCCGTCCTCAGATTCGCGAACGGCGAGAATCGGAAAAATGCCATTGCCTTCGGCACCCACGAGCGTGGTCCAGCCTGATCGGGCCAATAGTTGTCTTCCACAGTCCCGGACCTGGCTCCCATGATGCCCCCAAGCGACAGCACGATCAGTGAGGCGGCTGTCATTACACCGGTAGCGACCGGCGGTAGCCACGTATGCCGTGGAGTCGCCGCTGGCCGGGAAGATGGCCCGGGTTCCACTCGGCGAAGAGTGTTACGAGCAAGACGGTAGAGGAAGATCGCCGATGAGATCGCCACCGCGGCAGCGATCGAGTGAAAGACTGTGCCGATCAATTCATGGCACACCAGGTACCTGACCCAGAACAACAGAAGAGTCAGGGGGACAACCCACCATGCCAGGAGCACCGAAATCCATAACTGCAGCCTGGCGAGGAACGGAGTTCTCCCTTTCAGCGTCGGGCGGTAAATGCGCACAAGATCGTTGAGCAGCCACGGGTCTATTTTCGCATATAGTGGCTTGCCATCGGGGAATATGGCCGGGAGGATGGACAACTCCTGCCACAGCTTTTGCAAATAGAAATGTAAATAGAAGAAGACGCCAAGTAGCAGCAGCGGCGCGACGTAGAAGAACCCCACAATCGGAATAGTCGTTTGAATGATCGGCAGGCTTGAGGTGGCGCGGTCCGCAATCAGGTTCAAATCCGTAGTTGCGGCAATGGTCAACCAGCAATAAAGGCATGCCGCGAGCATCGCAATGAACAGCTTCTGCGCATTTGACGAGATCTCTTTGACATTGTCCAGATTGTCAAGTTGTTGGGAAACTGTTCCTGGAAGTTCCGCTCCGGTCAGGTCCGCCCCAGCGAGGATTGTTCCTGCCATTTGGCAATTGGCGAGCCGGGCTCGACAAAGGTTGGCCTCACTCAAATCGGCGCTTATTAGATCAGAATTTCCGAGATCCTTGCCGGCCAGCTGTGCTCCCCTGAGATCGGGTTCGACCTCGGGGTGTGCAGCCCGCCAGTTAGCCCAAGCCTCGTCGCCGCCTGTTAATTTGCTTAGGTGCTCCGGGTTCGCCATTAAAGTGGATACTCAGCGTCAACGGTGTTCGACATTCTGCCAAGTACTCGCCTAAAATCCAACGAAAAGTAAAAGACCTCCTGGGGAGAAACCGCCCCGCCTTAAACGATCCGCCGTCCCGTGTTTGGTGTATTATACTTTAACTATGCGGCTATGCCGGTCGTGCGGAAAAGTTACCGATTACATTCCCACCGACATTCCGCTCTCAACTGGTCTGTCTTCCTGATCGCTCTTTGCGGACGACAGGACAAAACCAGGCCGGGACTCTGCACTCCGCAACCTCAATAGTCGACGCCCGAATACAAGGCGCCACGTGGTCTCCAGAAAATCGAATGCTATGGGTAGTTCGCGGGGAGACACGGGCGCGGCGGTCTTGCGGAGTTCGGGAGATGCTAAACGCTCCCAACACGCATGGCCGCCCTGGCGGCATTGACCCGGGCTTTGAATCTCGCTTTCATGACCCAACTCGCATCGCTAGCTTGTCAACATACGGGCGTAGCCAGCCCGCTCGCTAGACTAGTGTCCAGTCTCAAAAAACACGGTAACACCGAGCCGAGCTCTCTGTCTGTCATCCCGAGCCGGCCGCGCGACGCAAGGCCGTGTCGAGGGATCTACGCGGAGCGATTTGCCTTTATTTCTCATCGCTTCGCGTTGATCTCTCCACACACTCGCGTCGGCTGGGGCCTTGCTCGCTTGGTCGAGATGACAAATCATGCAGCAACCCCGTCGCCGAGTGTGTTACTGACATTTTTGAGATATGACACTAGTAACACTCTGTAATCTAGGATGAACGAAGTGCGAACAGAGTGTATCCTTACTCCACCTTGTATAATGCGGCTGCGTTGCTCCACAGAACCTGTGTCCGTGTTTGCTCCGAAAGACCATGGAGGCACGCTTCACTGCTACTGAGACTGTTCGGCCAACTCGAATCAGCCATCGGCAACCTGGCTGCCCACAAGATGTTAGCAGCGCCCGGATACTCGCAGGCCCTGCGCAAATTGGCCTGATCGTACCAACCCACTACATAGCATTGCCGGCGAAAAGCCTCTGATGGTTTCAACTCGTAGGGTATTTGCTTGCTCACACCGAACTGGTCGAATTCATAGTCGGTAGCCTCCAGCGTAAAGGAGATCCATCCGAGTGAGGTGCCGGCGAACACAACATTGAGGTTGGGGAAGCGTTCGAGCACGCGCGATACGATCAGGTTCGAAACAATCGGAACCGCACCCGCCGGCCGCGCGATCGCATCGAAGGCAGCAGCAATCGCCGGTGAAAATCCTTCGTATGCAGGCAGTTGCAACTCTGGCGAGCCGCCCGCATGGAAGCATAGCGGCACCGCGAGTTCCTCGCACGTGCGCCAAACAGGATCATAATAACCGTCATTGATATGAGGCAGATCGCGCAAATGGCGCGGCACCGTTGGCACGATAACGCCCCTGTGGCCTTTGGCCACTGCGCGCTTGATTTCAGCTACTGCAGTATCGATCGGGCCCAACGGAATGATGCACTGGGGAATGAACCTGCTACTACACGCGGCCCACTCTTCAATTAGCCAGTCATTATATGCACGAACGCAGTCGAGCTCCAGTTCCGGATCACGGATTGCCCCAAAAGTTTCACCTGCAATGCCGGCAATAGTCGGATAGAGAACTGAGTAATCAATTCCGGCGGCGTCGAGCGCTTTCAGGCGTTCCCCTGGCGCCCATCCACTTTCCGGAACGGCGCTCCACGTGCGCGGTTCCGAGCCGCGGTCTGCCATAAACGCCCCGGCTGAGCCGTTGCCCAATAAGCGATGCTTCGCGCCATCGATTATCCAGCAGTCAGAACCATCGGCCTGGCGCTCAAGATGTGGAATGCGGCTGCCCCACTTCTGCTTCGACAGGCGCCGGCTCCAAACCTCCGGATGCTCAATTACATGATCATCTGCGCTGATGAATCGCACTTCGGTAACCAACTCGGGAACGTGAGCTTATTGCGGAATATCCAGTCCGTACAGTTTAGCCGCATTTCGCCACAGGATAAGTTGCCGCTCGTCATCGGGCACTGCTTCGAGCACACGCTCGACTGCTTTCCAGGAATCGGGGTAGGTCGAAGTGTTATGAGGGAAATCGGTCTCCCACATGATCCGATCTACGCCCACGTCGTAGCGGGACTCGATGCCGTGCCGTTCGAACCATACCGCCACGTACAGTTGTCGCTTGAATAGCTCACTCGGCCTGGTCAGCACACCTTCAGTCCACAAATGACGCCGTTCCCATTCATGGTCGCAAGCCTCCAGTACGTACCCGAGCCATCCGAGGCCGGTTTCGGCGCATACCCAGTTGAGGCGCGGATAGCGATCGAGGATTCCCGAGAAAATCAGGTTCGGCAGGAATTGTGCGAGTACCGCGAAAGTAGGGGGTGCATGCGCCGCCAGCATCTGCCCTCGGACGTAGCCGCGCCAGAGCGGCACGCGTAACTGAATGCCGGCGCTGGTATGCCAATGAATCGAAATGCCGGCAGCCTCGCACGCGGCCCATAGCGGATCCCAATAAACATCATTGAAATGATTTAGAGTGCCGAGCGTTGGATTCGACGACGCAATCCGGAAAATCGTATCGCCGACTGGCTTCACCGCGTTGCTCGGCTCCGCGATCATCAACACGCCGCGCATGCCATTGCTGGCCGCGCGTTCTACTTCTGCCACTGACGCTTCGATGCCGCCGAGATACGGCACCAGGGCGAGTGGAATGTAGCGGTCGCTCGCCAGCCGCCATTCGTTAATCGCATCGTTGTAGGCCTTGACGCAGGCCAGTTCGAGTTCGGCATCGCCCTGGAAGAAAGTCGCGTTCTGCACCGGCGGGTTAGGGAATAGCACTTCCGCATCGACCCGATCGCGGTCGAGAACCTCGAGCCGCGCGATTGGATCATAGATGGCAGGCGGCACTTCGTCCCATCGCTGGGGCGTGTACGTCCTATAAGGGTCAGCCATAATCGCGGGGCAATTGGTGACGCCGCGCGTGTCCACCACTTTGCCGTTGACCACCCATCGCTCGACCGCCCGCTCCGACGGCTCGGCCATCATCGATTGGTCGATAGTTTCGATCACATGCGGAATGCGATCGCCGAACCGCGCACGCGACATCCGGCTCGTAAACGCATCTTTGTGAAGCTGCGCGTGCGAGTCGGCGCTGATAAGGCCATATTTCAGCTTCATGATTCCGTCCTCGCGCTTCCTTAGGGAACCGACGGCTCCCCCCCCACTCCGTTCGATGGACCGGCGGTTTTTTGTGGATTTTTTTAGCCGAGCTCCTCGCTTTATCTCGATTTTATCTTAATCAATCTTTATTTATCGGACTTAGCTCCATTCATCGAAGTTGATCCGCGTCTTTCTGCGTCTTGCCGCCTTCCTCACCGAAGATCTCATGGATTTTGCAGGGTCTGTTCTCCATCTATCTGCGTTGCGGGTTCGGACCGCGTCGGGGTCAGACACGAGGGCGCGGGACCGCTTATCTTCGCGAGCAGACCTCCAGCCAACAAGGTCATTCCACACCTCCATCGAATTGTGCGCTCCCGGCGAAATGGCTTTAAAGGGGTGACACCGTCACCCCCACGACAAAGGCTTTTCGTCTATGCATTCGCGCGCTCGCGCAGCACGCCTCAGTCGCGGCGCCATACAATCGGTCCAATAGCGGCGCATAGGCGCCGTTCCTCTGTTATCACTGCCGCATTTCGAACAATCTAACAAGACAAGCCACACTCGACGTTGGCGGTTCTGCACTCAGAGGATTCGTACCCTCATTCGAGGGCGTATCAGAGGCGTTCTGCGTGAGACGAATCATGCTGGACAAGATCTTGCTCGATTCGGCGCGGGAAGCGGGGGCCGAGGTTCGCGAACGCTTCATAGTCCGTGAGGTTTGCAGGAATGGAGACCGAGTTACCGGGATACGCGGGCAGATCGGGAACGCGACCAAAGTGACCGAAAATGCGCGCATCGTGATTGGCGCCGACGGGCCCCATTCCCTGGTAGCGCGCCTGGTCAAAGCGCCAGAGTATGCCGCGAGAACATCCTTGAGCTGGACTTATCAGAGCTACTTCAGCGGCCTTGGCTTGAATAGCACGCATTTGTTCCTGCGCGACCACCGCTTCGGCGGAGCACAGCCCACCAATGATGGGCTGACGATGGTGTTCTGTATGGGACCGCATGATCAGTTTCACGCGTTCCGTTCGAATATCGAAGGAAACTTCTTCAAGAGCCTCGATCCATGGTTGGCCGAACGAGTACATGCTGGCAAGCGCGAAGAGCGGTTCACAGGTATGGCAGACGTGCTCAATTTCTTCCGAAAACCGTTCGGCCCGGGCTGGGCGCTAGTGGGAGATGCGGGTTACGACAGGGATCCGATTACCGCCCAGGGAATCTCCGACGCGTTTCCCGACGCCGAACTGCTGGCGGACGCGATCGATGGGGGTTTCTCCGGAAGACGACCTCTCGATGCTGCGCTTAGAGATTACGAGGAGCAACGCAACGCGGCGGCCAAGAGAAATGTACGATATGACTTGTTCGCTTGCCTTACTGGGTCGCATCCCCGCCGAGACCCGACAACTTTTAGCAGCATTGCAGAGCAAGGAAGCGGACACTGGCTGCTTCTTCGGAACAATCGCCGGAACGGTGCCGATCTCTGAGTTCTTCCAACCGTCTAATCTTCGCCGCATCATCGACGGTGCGCCGCGGAACGTGGAGAGGTGAACTATGGCACGCGCGTTTGGCATCCACGGGGGACTGCAGGACAGCACCCTGCCCGAACTGCGCCGGCTGTGGCGCTTCGTCGATCAGGCTGGTTTCGACTGGCTCTCCGTGTGGGATCATCTCGATGTGTCATTTTTCGGGAGCAATTCCTGTTTTGAAGCTCTCTCCGCTTTGACTCTGATAGCGGCGGAGACCACTCGGGTGCGAATCGGCTGCCTGGTGTTTTGCATCAACTACCGACATCCCGGCGTACTCGCAAAGGCCCTGACCACGATTGATCACGCGAGTAATGGGCGGCTCGAAGTTGGACTCGGCGCCGGATGGCACGAAGGGGAGTATGACGCCTACGGGATTCATTTCCCGCCGATCGCCACGCGCCAGGACCAACTCGAAGAAGGAATCCAGATCATTCGCTCACTCTTTACTCAGGAGCGCACAACCTTCAACGGCAAACACTTCCAGCTCCGTGAAGCCGTATGCAGCCCTAAGCCTCTTCAAGCGCGAGTGCCGCTGTGGATAGGTGGATCCGGAGAGAAGCGCACTCTCCGTACCGCGGCACGCCACGCCGACGGGTGGGATACTGCCTTTGTATCGCCGGAAGTCTTTCGCCAGAAGAACCAAGTCCTGGATCAATGGTGTGAAAAGCAACAACGTGACCCAGCCTCAATCGTACGGATGGCTAGCCTGGGCTTTCATCTTACGGCTGATCCCGCACAAGCTAAGCAGGAACGTGAACGTTTTCGCGCTTACTGGGGACCGATGGCCGAGGGCATAGAGGAGGGCATGCTGTTCGGTACTCCGCGTGACGCGGTTGATCGAATCGGTCAATATTTTGAGGCGGGAGCGGCACGAGTAGTGCTCGACTTGTTGCAGTCACCGCTGGATTGGGAGGCATTGCAAGGTTTTGTTGAGGGCGTGATGCCAGCGTTTAGGTAGTGTCAGGTTTGTTAGATCGAGCCGAGGGATCGCGAACCGTTCCGCATCGAATCCGACAGCGAGCACCGCGCCGCGCGGACCGAATATGGCCGTGATAGCTTGTCAACACCACTCGTCAAGGACGGCTTCGCCGCGTCAAGGGGCGCCGATTGTGAGCTTTGGTTGGCCACTATACGTTACCGAACCGGCCGGCTCAGAGAAAATGCGGAAATAGTTGCGTCACAACCTCGCGTGCGGAATGCGCAAAATTCGATTGTGGAGGAAGGAAAATCGTCGGTGACGTTACCCCCGCCGCCACTAACTCTGCTAGACGCTCCCGGCAACGCACCGGACTGCCAGTGATCGCCATCACATCAATAATCGAATCTGTTACCAGGTCCACCGCAGGCGGACCTGTTATCAGCCCCTCGGCGAATCGGCGGGCGGCATCAGGATTGATTCCGGCCTGACTGAACACCGGCAGCCTGGGCTGTCCGGCTAATGCCCCGAGAATCATTGCGATGTACGGTTTTACCGCTTCACGAGCGCTCCGTTCATCGGCGGACATCGACAATGTGAAATATGCGCCGTTCGAAAAGCCGTCCAATGCTCTTCCTGCCCGTTGCGCGCCGAGGCTGATCCGATCGATAGCATCGCGAACAAAATCAGGAGCAACGATGCTATTGAGTAAGACGCCGTCCGCGATCTCGCCGGCCAGTGCGAGAGCGCCTGGCGCCATGACACCCAAATAGATGGGCACGTGCCGGGCTGGCAGGGCAAATGTGGCGCGGATGCCGTTTGCCTTGAATAAGCGCCCTTCGTGATCAACGCGCTCGCCAGCGATGACGCCGTTGAGGATTGCCACTGTTTCCCTGAGCGCGGTCAAAGGCCTTGTATATGGAATGCCGAGCTGACCTTGGATCCAGAGCTTGATGCTCGCACCAAGCCCTAAGACGGCGCGTCCCTCGGAAATATCGTCGAGGGCGGCCAACTCCATTGCAGTTTGGACCGGGTGGCGCGTCCACGGATTGAGCACGCCGATGCCGATTTTTATTTTGTTGGTGTTGGTCGCGATAGCCGAAGCCGTGGCGAAGGCGCCGGGGAACACCGGATCTTCCGGCACCCAGAAAGTACCAAAGCCGAGGTCCTCGGCGAGTTTGGCCGCCGCAATAAAGTCTCGCGCTCTCGGACTCTCGAAGGCGATTCCAAATTCCTTCACGGCTGGCATCGTCGCACTCTCAACGCCCGTGCTGCGCGTTCACAAGTGTTCCAGCAACTTCTTTGCTTCCCTCAACTCCGCGGTGTCGAAGCCTTCGCTAAACCAGGAGTAAACGTCGGCTAGCATCGCGCGCGCCTCGGCCCTCTTATTCTGTTTCGTCAGCAACCATGCGAGACTTGTCGCTGCCTTCAATTCCCAGGACTTCGCCTTTTGGCTCCTCGCAATCTCGATCGCCTTGCGATAACAGGCCTCTGCCTTTGTGAGATCACCAAAGCGTGAATGGAGTTCTCCCTCGAGCCGCTGAAGTTCGGCTCGAGACATCGGGTCGTTGAGGCGGATGGGTGATTGGGTCAGAAGCGCGTATGCCTCGTGGTCCCGCCCGACCTCGGTGTACGCGGCGGCGGAGTCAGCAACATATATATCAGCCGGCGCATTACCGCTGCTGGCGTACGTCGAGAGGCTGCTTTCAATGTCCTCGAGGCCACCCGGGTCGCCCAGCTTTACGCGGGCGCCGCCTCGCCACACCGCATGCACGGAGAACTGAAAGCTAAATCCGTGCTGATCCGCAAGAGCCATTGCTTCCGTGGCAGCGTCGCGAGCGGCCGCCTCTTCACCGCGCCGATAATGAATATGGGCCAAACTGTTGAGGGACCAACCCAAGGCGAGGAGAGATGCGGCGTTTCTGCTGCGCTCGACTGCTGCTCTTACGCTGCTCAATGCCCGATCGGGGTAGCCAAGAAACCACAGCGCCCATCCTGACAGACCGAAAGAGATCGCCTTTGAATCGCCGAACAGTGCGCTGGTAGAGCTTTGGGACTCCGGGGCGGCAATCGAGCGGGCGAAAACTTCGACCGCAAGTTCGAGTTCGCCCAACCACAGTACCGCATTCGCCAGGAGCATATATGCGGTCGCGAGCCGTGCCGTGTCGCGCGCCTGCTCAGCAATGGTAACCAATTGCTCGCCTAGCTCCCGCGCCTTAGTTGATTTCCGCTGTAGGTAGTTCAACAGCAAACCGCTTAGCACGTCGAATAATTCAGGCTTGCTTGGGTCTCCCGCGCAAAGCTCCAATGCACGCTCATACGCACGGGTAGCCCCCTGCGACCCGTAGGCGTCTGCGACGGAATTGGTGGCACCGACCGCCATTTGCAGTGCGAGCTCCCGGCGGTCCCGGACAGCCCCTGCGGGCAAGGCCGGCAGCAATTCTAGCCCTGCGCTCAAATAAGTCATGGCCGATGAATATGCAGAACGTTGCATCGCCTGCTGTCCAGCACGCCGCAGATAATCGACCGCCTTATGCGCGTTTGCGCTGCGGCTGAAATGATATGCAAGCTCGGTCAGATGGTCTTCGAGCGAATCGGCATAGAGCGCCTCGATAGCCTCTCCGATGCGCTCGTGCGTTAGCTTGCGCCGATCCGTGAGTTGTGAGTTATAGGCGACCTCCTGTGTAAGTGCATGCTTGAAGATGAATTCAGGGCCGCTGACCGCAGGTTGTTCGTAGATAAAGTCTGCCAGTTGTAGTTGGTTGAGAGCGCGTTCGATTTCTTCCTCGGCCCGCGCTGCTACCCGGCAAACCACGTCAACGGAAAACTCCCGGCCGATTACCGCCACCGTCTGAAGCAATTCTTTGTCCTCAGGCGTTAACCGGTCGATACGCGCGGCCAGCACCGCCTGGACAGACTGCGGCACGTGCACTTGCGAAAGCGGTAATGCCAATCTGACAGCGCCATTACGCACGAGTGTGCCGTTGTCGAGCAGTGATCGCGCAAAACTTGCGGCCCTCGCGGTTGTCAGCGCCGCACTTTGCGCACTTCACGTTAATTCCTCGAGCAGCGCCTTGGCCTCTCTGAGATCCGGCAGCTCGAAGCCTTCCGTGAACCAGTTATAGATCTCGGTGAGTACTGCGCGCGCTTCGTCCGCACGCCCGGTATCGCGCAGCAGCCGCGCGAGGCTCACCGACGCGCGCAACTCCCACCATTTGGCCTCCTGCGCACGGGCGACCTCGACTGCGGTGCGAAAACAGCTTTCGGCTGGTGGCGTCGTGGCAGGATCGCGCATGAGGAGCATCTCGCCCTTCAGGCGCAACATCTCGGCTTGATCGACCTTTTCCCCGGTGCGCTCGATGTGCGCCAGGCCCTCGTCGAGCATTCTCAGCCCTTTTTCAGTCCGGCCAATCTTCGCATAACTGTGTGCGAGAATAGCCGCGTAATAATCAAGTCGTGGTGCGCCACCAATATTTCGTAGGGTTCCGATCCCTGCCTCCATCTCGGCTATGGCCTGGTTGAATTGTTCTAATCCGGCCAACGCGCAGCCATGAGCGACTCGTCCAATATTAAGCGAAATGAAACTCGCTTCCTCAGACAAGGCGATAGCTTCCTCCCCGTATCCGCAGGCAATCCGGTGTTCCCGTCTCATATGATAGAGGAGGGCCTTGAGCGCGAGCGTAATGACAAGGGAAGGGAAGTGTCGGATTTCACGCACCTGCCTTAATCCCTCTTCAGCGAGTTTCGCGGCTTCGCTAACGCGCCCGAGAAGATGCACAACTTGAGCTCGTACATTCGCTATTGAGCTTCCGCGAATAAAGCCGTATAGGCCAAAACTGGTGCCTATTCCGCGGCTGTGAAGCGCTCCAGCCTCCTGGTGCGAAAGAGCTTCTCTCAAGTTCCCATGGGTAAAGGCTAGACTACCAGCCATGTAAGCTACATCAGCGAGTAACCCGAGGTCTGCAGTGGGCTTGGATAGTTCGAGACATCGCCTAGCCAGCTCCAGCCCGCGAGCCGACTCCCCGCGCAGGAAGTAGACACTGCAGAGGGATACCAGTCCACGTAGGAGTTGGTCTACTTCTCCGATGCTCTCACCTAATTGGCACATTCGGATGATCACCTGCTCGCGTTGCGGTGAGGGGCCGCCATACAAGACTAGGGCCACCATGCTTTCGATGCCGCGGAGCTCCAATTCGACGCGCAGACGCTGATTCTCATCGGGCAAACTATCAACCAGCTTCAGGCCCGCCTCGACCAGGCTTGCACCCTCCGCATAGGAACCGCGATTAACCTGCTGCTCGGCCGCCAGGCGTGCATACTGGACTGCCTTCGCCGCATCATCACTGCGAAGGTAATGACGCGCTAAGTCGCCGTAGTAATTATCAAGCTGGCGTGGGTAAAGCTCTTCGAGAGCGCGTCCTGCCCGCTCGTGAAGCGCGCGGCGGCGCTCAGCAAGAATTGAATTGTAGGCCACCTCCTGCGTCAGCGCGTGCTTGAAGTTGTATTCGACCTCACTGATCGCCGGCTGTTCGTAGATAAATTCGTCGAACTGGAGTCGCGAAAGCATTTGCTCTAAGCCGTCGATGGGCTTGAGCGTCACGTGCTGCGCCAGGTTCAGCGAAAACTCACGCCCGAGTACCGCCAACGTTTGTAGTAATTCCTTTTCCGGCGTGGATAGACGGTCGATACGCGACGCGAGCACGGCTTGCACAGTGGGTGGAACTTTGATCGAACTAATCGGCTGGGCGAGCTTTACCGTTCCGTTTCGCTGGAGTACCCCTTCTTCGAACAATGCCTGTACCATCTCTTCCATGAAGAAGGGTGTACCGTCGGTTCGCGCGATAATTAGCCGTTTGAGCGCAGCTAACTCCTCATCGTCGCCCAACAGTGCCGAGAGCATCTCTTCGGCGTTCTCTCTTGCGAGTGGATCGAGCCTGAGCTGTGTGTAATGGGTCCGGCTGCCCCACTCATGCCGGTACTCGGGCCGATAATTCACCAAGAGCAGGATACGGGCATTTGCAATTGCATCGACCAGCAGATTGAGCAGCGCCTGCGTCTCGGTGTCAATCCAGTGCAGGTCCTCGAAGATGACCATCAGCGGCTGGTTCAGACTCTCTCGCAAGAGTATGCGTTTGATCGCATCGAGAGTGCGGCGTCGTCTGATCTGCGGATCCATCTGGGCCAGGGAATCGCCGGTGTCCGCGATGCCGTGCAGCGAATAGAGATAGGGCAGGCTATCTTCGAGATTGCGGTCGAGCCTGAGCACTTTGCCAAGGATCCGCTCGCCCCGCTTTCGGTCATCGTCATCGCGGCTGATCTCAAAGTATTCCGACAGCAGTTCGAGCACCGGCAGATAAGCCGAGGCCTTGCCGTGGGAGACGGAGAAAGCTTCCAGCGCCATCCAGCCTGCTTGGGAAGTCGCCTTGAACTCATAGAATAACCGTGACTTGCCGACACCCGGGTCGGCCATTACGGCGACCAGTTGGCCGCGCCCTTCCTTGGCCCGTTCAGCAGCGTGGCGCAGTGTCTCCATTTCGCGTTCGCGTCCGACGAACTTGGTCAGCCCGCGCCCGGCGGCACGCTGCAGGCGTGTGCGCAGCGGCCCGAGTCCGGTCACTTCGTGCACTTCAATCGGGGCCGGCACGCCTCTGAGCCGCGTTGGGCCAAGGGACTTGAATGCAAAGTAGCCCTCGCACCAATGGCGGGTTGTGTCGCTCACCGCAATCGAGCCCACAGGCGCGACCGCCTGCATCCGTGAGGCGAGATTGGTCGTATGGCCGATCGGGGTGTATTCAGCATGTCCTTCGCCGGTCGCAATCGACCGGACTACGACCTCGCCGGTGTTGGCGCCTACCCGACACTGAATCGGGTTGCCCCCGTCGGCGACTATCTTGGCAGAGTAGCGGCGTAGTTCGTCCTGCATTCGCAGAGCTGCATAGAGTGCCCGTTGGGGATGATCTTCGTGTGCGAGGGGCGCTCCGAACAGCGCGAAAATACCATCGCCTGTGGATTGGACGATGTAGCCATCGTAGCGGCGCACTGCCTCGATCATCAATTTCAAGGCGGGATCGATGATGCTGCGCGCCTCCTCAGGATCGAGGTCTGCCATCAGTTCGGTCGATCCCTTGATATCGGCGAACAGCGCGGTCACTGTCTTGCGCTCACCATCGAGCTGACCGTCGGTCTTGCTCTCGGTTAACGCTAGGTTAACCTCAACCTGCTGTCGGGGCGGAACAGGTAGAGCTGTTGGTGAGGTCGGGGAGGCGCGGCCGCTCAAATTCGTCGCGCATTGCGCGCAGAACTTTGCGTGAGGCGGATTTTCCGTGCCGCACGAAGGACAGCGATGCGCGAATGGCGACGCGCATTCGATGCAAAATCTGGCAGTTTCGGGATTATCCGCCCCGCAACTCGAGCAGAGCATTGTCGCCTCGCGCGTTAGCCATTCAACTCATCAAGCAGCTCCTTGGCTTCTTTCAGATCAGGCAACTCGAACCCTTCTGTAAACCAGTTATAGATGCCGCTGAGCATGGCGCGCGCCTCATCGCGGCGGTTGGTGTCACCCAGCAGGCGCGCGAGACTCACCGACGCGCGCAGCTCCCACCATTTGGCCTCCTGCACACGAGCGACATGGAGTGCCTCGCCAAAACATTTCTCGGCTTCCGCTATGGCAGCACCCTCGCACATCAGCAGCACTTCCCCCTTGAGCCGCAGAATCTCAGCGTGGTCAACCCTTTCGCCGGTTTCTTGTATGTGGGTCAAGCTGCGATCCAGCAACTGAACCGCCTCTGCCCGCCTGCCGTTTCTGGCAAGGCGTTCTGCGCGAAGCGCCTTTAGGTACTGGAGTCTCGGGACGCCGCCCAAGTGCTCGAAACCAACAATTCCCGCCTCCATTTCTGCGAACCCTTCGGCAGCCCGCCCTTGCTCAGATAGCGCCCAACCATGGATAAATCGACCCCACGGGAGCCACTCGGCGAACCCGTTCTCCTCAGAGACAGCAATTCCCTCCTCCGAATAAGCGCGGGCGAGGTCAGTTTGGCGTCGTTGTTGAGCCACAAGGCCGCCGGCGATTACCAGGGCGAAGGCGAGGCTATGCAGGTGTCTGGCTTGGCGCGCGCATCTCAGGGATTCCTGGGCTGCTAGAGCAGCTTCGCCTACCCGACCGAGTTGTTGCAAGTTTAAAGCGATGCGGGATGGGATCTGGCTTCCATACAATATGCCCGTCTGTGGCGATATACCGCTGCCCGTTTTGTGCGCCTCACGCAGGGCGACCTCGAAGTGTGGAGCAGCCTCCCTGAAGTGTGAAGCAGCCTCCCTGAGATTTCCGCAGGACCAGGCCAACATTCCTGCATTGCTGACCAAGTCCGCAAGGAACCCGCTATCTTGAACGCCACTGGCCATTGCGATACAGCGTCGCACCAATTCTAGTCCTAGGGCAGACTCGCCCCGCGTAAGGTAAAGTACGCTTAGAGTGCTAAGGGCGCGCACCAACACGTCCCCTTCGGCGATACTCTCAGCCAGTTCACACATGCGCCTGATCGCGCGCTCGCGTTGGCTCGACGAGCTGCCGTGCAACACCGAAGCAACCGTGCTTTCAATGGTGCGCAGCGCCAGCTCAGTGCGGCTACGCTCTGACTCCTCCGGCAGCTTCTCGACCAGATTCAGGGCAGTTCCGATCAGGCTCAATGTCTGCGAGTAGGCGGCGCGGCTCAAGGCCTGCTCGGCTGCTAACCGCGCGTAGTGTGTGGCCTTCGCCACATTGGTCGTGCGAAGGTAATGGTGGGCGAGATCGTTGTAGTGGCTTTCGAGCTGATTCCGGTAGAGATTCTCGATCGCGCTTGCTGCCCGATTATGAAGGGCGCGTCGTCTCTCGCCAAGAATCGAATTGTAGACGACTTCCTGAGTTAGCGCATGCTTGAAAATATATTCGATATCGTCGCTCGCTGCTTGCCGCTCGAAAATGAATTCGCCGAGCTCAAGTTGATTAAGCATCGGCTCCAGCTCGTCGTTTGATTGAGCGGTTACGCGTTGTACAAGCGCGAGTGGAAACTCGCGTCCCAGCACGGCAAGGGCCTGTAACAACTCCTTTTGCTGGCCAGGAAGGCGGTCAATGCGTGAGGCAAGTACGGCCTGAACAGTAGCGGGAACCTTCACCGTACTCATGGGCTGGGTCAGCTTCACACTGCCATTTCGGCGGAGCACCCCTTCTTCGAACAATGCTTGCACCATCTCTTCCATGAAGAAGGGCGTGCCCTGAGTACGCTCGACAATCTGGCGCTTGAGTGGATTCAGGTCTTTGCCATCCCCCAGCAGAGCCGACAGCATCTCTTCAGCGCTCTCTGTGCCGAGAGGATCCAGTCTGAGCTGCGTGTAGTGGCTTCGGTTGGCCCATTCATCTGGGTACTCTGGCCGATAATTCACCAGCAGCAGGATGGGGGCTGGGGCAATCGCATCGACCAGCATATCGAGCAGCGCCTGGGTTTCGGAATCGATCCAGTGCAGATCTTCGAAGATGATTATCAGCGGTTGATTGAGGCTCTCCTGCAAGATGATGCGTTTGATGGCCTCTTGAGTGCGGCGGCGCCTGAGCCGCGGGTCGATCCGGGCCAGTGAATCATCAGTTTCCACGATCCCGCACAACGAATAGAGGTACGGCAGGCTATCTTCAAGGCTACGGTCAAGCGCTAGTACTTTGCCCAGAATCCGCTCATGCCGTTTACGCTCATCGTCATCACGGCTGATCTCGAAGTATGCTGACAACAATTCAAGCACCGGCAGATAGGCCGAAGCCTTGCCGTATGAGACAGAGAAGGCCTCCAGCACCGTCCAGCCCGTTGGAGAAGTGGCCTTAAATTCGTGGAACAAACGCGACTTGCCAACACCCGGGTCGGCCATTACGGCAACGATCTGGCCGTGTCCCGCCTGGGCCTGCTCAGCAGCGCGTTTGAGTACGTCCATCTCGCGTTCGCGGCCGACGAACTTGGTAAGTCCGCGCGCGGCCGAGCGCTGAAAGTGAGTACGCAGGGGTCCAAGTCCGGTGACCTCAAATATTTCGATCGGCTCACTTACCCCTTTCACCACCGTTGGACCGAGAGACTTGAAGGTGAAGTATCCCTCGCTGAGCTTGCGCGTAGTGTCAGTCGTCGCGATGGAACCGACCGGCGCCAGGGACTGAATCCGTGCCGCTAGACTAGTCGAATGCCCAATGGGCGTGTATTCGTTGTGCCCCTCGCCAGTCTCAATTGAACGGACTACGACATCGCCCGTATTGAGCCCGACCCGCGCTTGCAAGGGCATGCGACCCTGCTCTCGCAGTTGGCTCGAATAGCGGCTCAGCTGTTCCTGCAAACGCAGCGCCGCGAACAACGTACGTTGCGGATGATCTTCGTGTGCAATCGGTGCCCCGAAGAGCGCGAAAATGCCGTCCCCCGTCGATTGCACAATGTAGCCGCCGTAACGATGAACGGCGTCGATCATCAGCTTGAGTGCTGGATCGACAATCGCCCTGGCCTCCTCTGGGTCGAGTTCCTCCATTAAATCCATCGAGCCCTTGATGTCGGCGAATAGGGCGGTGACCATCTTGCGCTCGCCGTCGGTCACGTCCGCCGCTGCAATATCAGCATCGAATCGAACACTGCTGTCGCTAGTCGTTGGGGCTGGTCGCACCGAGCCGGTTAGCGGTGCGCCGCAGCCGTCGCAGAATTTTGCTCCAACACGATTCAGGGCTCCGCACGAGACGCATTGTGGCCGCAACGCCGAGCCGCAGCCGTCGCAGAATCGCGCAGCCTGCCTATTCTCAACCCCGCATTTCGAACAATGCACTTTTTCCTCAAATGCGTTAGCTCGATAACTCGTCGAGCAACGCCTTAGCGTCTTTAAGATCCGGCAGGTCGAAGCCCTCGGTGAACCAGTCGTAAATTTCCGCGAGCATCGCACGCGCCTCATCGCGGCGGTTGGTGTCACGCAACAGCCGGGCGAGGTTAACCGTCGCGCGCAACTCCCACCATTTGGCTTCCTGCGCACGCGCGACTTCGAGCGCCGCACGAAAACACGCTTCAGCCTTGGCCGCGTTTGTGGGATCGTGCATCAAAAGCACTTCGCCCTTCAGCCGAATAATCTCCGCCTGGCTCATCTTTTCGCCAGTACGTTCAATCTGCGCGAGAACATCATTAAGCAGCGAGAGTGCTTCGCCGGTCCGATGGCTCAGGGCGTAGCAGTATGCAAGCTGTGCTCGCTCGGTTTCTCTGGTCGCTAAGCCGTGTAATTGCGCCTCCGCGAGTGCCGCCACCTGTTCCGCTATTGCTTGATCGACTTGCCCCAATTCAGCGAGGGCCCAGGCATGCGTTAGACGGCCAAATTCGAGCCACCATGGAAACCCGTTTTCCTCAGCCAATGCCATGCCTTGTTCCGACCAAGTCCGTGCGGCCTCTAGCTCGCGGCGATAACGATGGAGCCTAGCACGCATGACCAGCGCATAAGTGAGAGAAAACAGGTGGTTCGATTCGCGCGCACGCCTAAGCCCCTCCTCTGCCATCCTGGTGGCCTCGCCTAGGCGACCGAGGAGCTGAAAGGTGACCGCCAGATGAATCGGGAAGCCGACATTGTTCATCAAGCCACCTTGTACGTGCGGCCCCAGCGGAACGCTTTCTCGGCGCGCCAGTTCAACATGGGAAATCGCTTCGCGAAAATTTCCGCACAATAGAGCCAAGAGACCGGCGACCAGGCGCGCATCCGCTAGCAACACTGTGTCTCGCGTCGTCGCCACAAGCTCGATGCATCGGCGAGCCAGCTCAAGCCCTCGGGCATGCTCGGACCGGTTAAAAAATATGTTGCTGAGGGCTATTTGCCCTCGCAGCAAATGTTCTCCGTCGCCAAGCTCTTCGCCCAGCTCACACATGCGTCTGACTGCGCATTCGCGTTGGGGTGAGCCTCCGCCATGCAAGACGAACGCTGCAGAAGCTTCGATATTGCGGACTTCGAATTCAGCCTGCAGACGCTCGGCATCATGCGGTAGCTGGTCAACAGCTTTCAGTGCACTCTCTATCATGGTGGTCGCGGCCTGATAGTTTCCGTGTCCGATAGCCTTTTCTGCCGCTAACCGTGCGAAATGTATTGCCTTGGCCGCATTGCTGGAGCGCAGGTAATGATAAGCGAGGTCGTTGTAGTGGTCCTCAAGCTGAACGCCGTAAAGCTCTTCGATCGCGTCACCTGTCCGCTCGTGAAGGGCGCGGCGTCGCTCGGTCAATAGCGAGTTATAGGTGACCTCCTGCGTTAGAGCGTGTTTGAAGATGTATTCGACTCCGCCAACTGACGGCTGTTCATTAATAAATTCGCCGAGCTGCAGATGTGACAGCATCTGCTCTAACTGATCGCTCGACTTAAGCGTCAGACGCTCTACGAGGGTCAGCGTAAACTCACGTCCCAGCACCGCGAGCGTTTGCAGCAACTCCTTCTCCGATGGCGCGAGCCGATCAATACGGGAGGCGAGCACGGCCTGTACGGTTGCCGGCACCTTAATCGCACTGATGGGCCTGGCCAACGCCACCGTCCCATTTCGGCGCAACACACCTTCCTCAAACAGCGACTGCACTATTTCTTCTATGAAGAATGGCGTCCCGTCTGTTCGTTCGATGATTAACCGTTTGAGCGCAATCAGGTCTTTGTCGTCGCCCAGCAGTGCCGAGAGCATCTCTTCGGCGCTTTCTCTTGGAAGCGGGTCGAGTCTGAGCTGCGTGTAGTGCGTGCGGTTGCCCCATTCGTGCCGGAACTCCGGCCGATAGTTCACCAGCAGTAGGATGCGAGCATTAGCGATTGCATCGACCAGAAGATTGAGCAGCGCTTGAGTCTCAGAATCGATCCAGTGCAGGTCCTCGAAGACCACCATCAGTGGCTCATTGAGACTCTCGCGCAAGAGGATCCGTTTGATCGCGTCCAGCGTGCGCCGCCGCCTGACCTGCGGATCCATTTGCGCCAGCGAATCACCGGCGCCCGCAATGTTATACAGCGAATAGACGTAGCGCAGAGCATCTTCGAGATTGCGGTCCAGTCCCAGCACTTTGCCCAAAATACGTTCGCGCTGCTCGCGCTCATCGTCATCTCGGCTGATCTTGAAATAGCTCGACAGCAGTTCGATCACCGGAAGATAAGCCCAGGCCTTGCCGTGAGAGACCGAATAGGCCTCCAGCACCATCCATCCCGATTGAGAAGTCGCCTTGAATTCATAGAACAAACGCGACTTGCCCACGCCAGGGTCGGCCATCACAGCAACGATCTGACCATGCCCCGCCCGCGCCTGATCGGCGGCATGCTTGAGCGCCTCCATTTCGCTCTGACGCCCGACGAATTTGGTCAGCCCGCGCGCCGCCGCGAGCTGCAGCCGGGTGCGGAGCGGCCCGATTCCGGTTACCTCGTAGACAGTGACCGGCTCAGTCACTCCTTTCACGACCGTAGGGCCAAGTGACTTGAACAGAAAGTAGCCTTCGCAGAGCCGGCGCGTGGCGTCGGTAACTGCGATGGACCCGGTAGGTGCGAGTGCCTGCATGCGCGCTGCTAAGCTCGTCGAGCGGCCGATCGGCGTGTACTCGGCATGGGCGTCGCTGGTCGTGATCGAGCGGACCACGACTTCGCCAGTATTCACTCCGATGCGCGCCTCGAGCGGCAGTTCGCCCTGCTCGCGCAATCTGGTGGAGTAGCGTCGCATTTCGTCTTGTATTCTCAATGCGGCGTAGAGTGCCCGTTGCGGATGGTCCTCATACCCAACGGGCGCCCCGAATAGCGCAAAGATGCCGTCTCCGGTGGATTGCACAATGTAGCCGCCGTAGCGATGGACGGCGTCGATCATGAGCTTGAGCGCTGGATCGATGATGCCGCGGGCTTCCTCGGGGTCGAGGTCTTCCATCAATTCCATCGACCCCTTGATATCGGCGAACAGCGCCGTGACCGTTTTGCGTTCGCCGTCGAGTGCCTCCGTTGCGGGAATCGCGTCGCTTAATTGAAGGGGTCTTGGCTCGGCGCTCGACGGGGCACGTGGCGCGGATGCGCCAATAACGGCCCCGCAATCCCCGCAGAACCTTTCGCCCGGCTGGACGGGTGCGCTGCATTTTGGGCAGATGGCGACGAGGGACGTCCCGCAATTCGTACAGAATTTGCGCCCTTCCCGATTATCGCCGCCGCATTTCGAACAGCGCATATTCCCCAAGTGAACGACTAAACGCTCAGCTCATCGAGCAAAGCCCTGGCATCCTTGAGGTCGGCCGTATCGAAGCCCTCGGTGAACCAGTTATAGATGTCGGCGAGCATCTCGCGCGCCTCAGTGCGACGGCCTTGCGAGTTCAGCAGCCGCGCCAAGCTCGCGGTCGCACGGAGCTCCCACGCTTTCGCGCCCTGTGCACGGGCCGTCGCTAGAGCATTGCGGAAGCACTGCGTGGCCTCTTCCGCGTTGCGTAAATTCTGGCTTAGCAGTGATTCCCCTTTGAGCCGATAGAGCTCAGCCTCGCACCAGCGCTCGTCGGTTTCGTCCACCAGTCTTAGAGCTTCATCGAGTTCCCCCCTCTTCGTTTCGACGGACCGATTGATCCGCGTCTTTCTGCGTTTTGCCGCCTTCCTCACCGAAGATCTCATGGATTTTGCAGGGTCTGTTCTCCATCTATCTGCGTTGCGGGTTCGGACCGGGTCGGGGTCAGACACGAGGGCGCGGGACCGCTTATCTTCGCGAGCAGACCTCCAGCCAACAAGGTCATTCCACACCTCCATCGAATTGTGCGCTCCCCGCGAAATGGCTTTAAAGGGGTGACACCGTCACCCCCGACCAAACCCCCTTCACCGCTGTACAAGGACGATGGCTGAGCAAACAGGAAAATCCGGCGCACCTGCCAGGATTTCCTAAACTGGCCAGCTGCTCCAGTAACGTTATTCGCCTTAATCGTCCTAGTGCGTTAACTGTTTGAGACGCTGGTCTATAACCTCAACTGCCTCATTCACCAGGCGACGAACAATTTCACCCGCAGGGAGGATCTCGCGAACCAGACTCACCGACTGCCCTGCTAAGAAACCACAGCTCTCGATATCGCCTTCGAAATAGTCTGTAGGAAACCCGCCGTATTTGGTTACCTCCGGCCCGAATTCGAACTCGGCGCGCTTAACCCGCCCAATAATTTGACCCTCGCCTGGCCGCTTGCCACGAGGCGGGCAACCAGCCTGTTCCCACTCCTGAACGGTTTTAGAACGCAATACGCGCATGGGAGCATCTGGCCAGCCATCGTCGAACAAGGTCGTGTGCAAGGTCTCGGCGGCAGTGCCACTCACGAGGCGCTGCTTGTACTGCGCATGAGCACTGGCCTCAACCGAGGCGACAAATCGTGTGCCAATCGCAACTCCATCGGCACCCAGCGCCAGCGCTGCTGCCAGCCCGCGTCCATCGGCGATTCCGCCGGCTGCGACCAATGGCATATCACCAATAGTGTCACGGACGTCAGGTATAAGCGCGAGTGTCGTGACAACCCCGCGCACGTGTCCCCCGGCTTCGAACCCTTGCGCAATGATGACGTCCACTCCGGCCGCTTTCGCATTGCGAGCTTCCTCAGCCGAGCCGCATTGCCAGATCACTTTGATGCCGGACTTATGCATCACTTCGAGCGCAGCCGAGTGCTCGCGCGCATCACCCCAGAAGAAAGTTGCTGCAGCGATCGGACACGCAGCCAGAACCTCAAGCTGATCCGCGCGCATGAATGGCACGATCAGATTGGCCGCCAATGGTTTGCTGGTGCTTTCTCGCGCCTTACGAACCTCGTTACGAATGCCGTTGGGGGTGAATCCCACCAGGCCGAGCGTACCGAGGCCGCCTGCTTCCGATACCGCGGCGGCAAGCTCCGCAAACGCCACCCCGCCCATCCCAGCCGAAATGATTGGATAATCGATTCCAAATAGCTCACAAATACGTGTCTTCAACATTATTGGACCTCTTACCTGCCAGCAGCCATTACCTCAGCGCCTCCCTTGGCAATCTTTCAGCGCAGAGGGTGCAGACGTTGGGATTTTTGCGCTATGATGTGTAGCCAAACAGCCCGACTATTTTAGCGCCAATTCCTCCAAAGGGACTGTGGCAGATCCTGCAACGCGGCGGAGCCGGCAAGTAGCGGAATAGCCGGAGCTCAAACCGCAACAGCTGATGGCCGTCAATTAGGACCCTTCGCCAGTATGCATCGTCTCCGGGAAATGCCTTTTACAGGGGTGACAACGTCAAAGGTTTCCGCGTCTATGCATTCGCGCGCTCGTGCAGCACGCGAATAAATTTCTGAACCTCGCGGCCATAAGGCTCGTAGCCAATACCCCAGCGTGCCGCTTCGCTGCCGAGGTACTGATACGCTGGCCGCCGAGAACCATTGAGATCGTTGCCATGACTCCGGGTGGGACCGAAAAACCTATTTCGATATCTTCTCCGTCCCTGTTCCCTTGATTTCGGTCAAAACCATCAGCACCGGGTTTGCCCCCTTATTCACCCCGTAATGGCAGCTGCCATCGGCAGGTATGCGCTGATAGAAAATCGACCCGTCACTAAAGCTCAGTTGAACCGAGCCGGTATTTGATACGGAGTGCGTCGCCTCTCCTGCCACGACTGTAAATTCCTCCTCACCCTCGGCGACGGGAATGATCGCCAATTCTCCGGCCCTGGGGAAGAAGGCGATGTAATCGCGCATATGCCGATGCGGCTCGGTGGGCTTGTCCGGCTCGAAAATCTCTTCCCAGATCGCGATATGCTCGTCTTCTTTGATCAACCGTACTCCGGGGTTCGGAAAGGGCGGAACTTCCTTAACGTCCATGTTTGCTATCTCCATGCACGTAGCTGCTGGTCACTAATCGCCGACCGCGAACGAGTCCCATTCAACCGCACCATCGGATGACAACGAGTCGTACCCCCACGCAACCTCCTTTTGACCTTGGGATGCAAGCATCGTCGGTCAATGCCGTTTGCCGAGTTTGGCGTTAGACGATCAATCGCTGAGACTTGGGGGGTTAGGCGGGACCACTCCAATCGAAGGGGATGTGCTTGCTGGACTTGCCGGCCCAGTTCCATTGGAAGCCGTAGGCATTGACTAGGTTCTCGGTGGCTGTGCCCCATGTCACGATCTGACCCGGACCAGTTTCGGAGCCCGGTGGGTTATGAAGCTGGACGCGTGCTCCGGGAGGGGTAGTTGGTCCAGTCAGCGCCTCGGCCGACGCCTTCACCATGCCGGGGACCTCGGCCCGCCACGATGCCAAGTCATCAGCCACTGCGAAGCTTATCGGCGCGTACTCAATACCACGTACCTCCCCGAAAACTCGAGCGAAGTTGGCCATGAAGCCTCCGGCTTGTCCTGAAAAGACCGTTCTCAAAGCTTCGCGCTGCACATCATCCGCGCGCCCATCGATGACCAAGCCGAAGGTAATTTTTGTTTCACCGGCCCACACATTGCCGTCAAACTCCGCCACAAACATGACGCTGAAGTCATCGAGCCTGGTATCTCCATAGCAGCCCTCGCGAATGTGATAGACCATGACGAATTCACAGTGATTGTCTGTGGGGGCCTGTGCGAACTCGCACGGGCAAGGAATGTTACATCTTCAAACGTCGAACCAGTCGCCTTTCATCCACCACCTGGGAATTTCAGCCATGGCTAAACTCCTTGTGGGCAAGCCGAATTCTGCGGTCTGCCCTGGTTATAACTCTTCGCCTCACGCTGCTGGTGGGCAAGCGGAGCGGCAAACCTTTTCGTAAGGAAGCGAGCTATGGACTTTGTTTCGCTGCCTTCTCAGAGCCGGTTCCCTTGATTTCGATCGCAATCATCAGAATCGGCTCGGAGCTTTCGTTCACCGCGAAATGGGCAGTCCCGTCGCGTGGTACGCGCCCATAGAGGACAGTTCCGTCAGTGAAGGCCCCGTCTTTCATAGCGCCGGCCGCTATCGTTACCTCCTCCTCCGGCTCACCGGCCACCGGTACGAGCTTCAGTTTTCCCGCCTTCGGGAAAAAGGCGATGTAGTCGCGTGTATGCCGGTGTGGCGGGGTCGGCTTGCCGGGCTCAAAAATCTCTTCGAAGATCGCGATACGATCATCTTCCTTGATCAGTCGCACTCCGGGATTCGGAAATGGTGGAACTTCCTTAACGTCCATTTTTCCTACCTCCCTTGGGTTGGCTAGCCCCTCGCGTAGTTGCCACACAGCGGTGCCCGCTTGATAGAGGACCACGGTGTTTCGCTGTTCCGCGTCTCGCGGATTGTCGTCATTGCCCGATCCATCAAAAACCCTAATCAAAATTATAAGGAAGGCTAAATTAACGAGCTGGCTGAAACTTTGTCAAGCGCAGGCTTAACGTTGCTGATTTTGTCCAAATTTAGGCCGGTCGCGACAAACCACCACGCACGTCGATGAGTATATTGCGAGAAGGCAACTGTTTGCGCTGCGTCGCAGCAAGGGCTATAGGGAACCCAATTGGGGCCTCAAAAGCAGAAATTCGAGTGACGCTTGGAGGAGGAGCATTTTATGCGAGACATATCGGCTCTACGAATTTTGCTGAGCACGGTCTTGTTGCTCTTGTTGGGATTTCACAGGGCAGACGCGGCAGCAACAAACAGCTTCACGGCAAATTTTTCGGGCACAATCGTAAGTGTGGCACTCGACATCGATAATGACTCCTGCACGTCGTCATCACCTTTCACATGTACCGACCTCTCTGGTTATAGTAACTACTCCGGAAACATCGAGGCAGGTGGTAGGATGTCAGGTCCTCCGCTTACCGGACAGTCCGTGACTGAGGATTCGGCTGCTCCCGGGACTGGTTGTTCGATCAGCCCCAAGACCCAGAAAAGCTGCACCCTGGGCGCGGTGACAGATGCTTGCGAGTACACCTGGGAAGGCGGAAGTTTCACGAACCAGAAGAGTGCAACGGGAGACCTGGTATTTGGCTCTTTGACTCCTGGGGGAACTGTGTGCGTCGACTTCAATTCGGCCGGGGGTTTTGCCCTTCCCTATAACTTCTCCGCTACGCGGAACTGGGTGATTGCAGGCGGGACTGGGAACCTAAACGGGATTACTGGCACTTTTACGCAGACAGTCAGCGGTCAGGTTTTGAGTATCGACCAGCAGGGCCACCATTTCGCTTGGTTCACTTCAACTTCGCGCGGCACGACGCCCTAGTCTCGACTGAGGCCGAGGTGTTACCAGCAAGCGGTACTGGCCTCCGGTCTTGACGAGAGGAATCGACACGAGGGGGTTGGAGCGGTCAGCCCTCCGCTCGGGCCTTGAAGCCGAGGCTGTTAATCCCGTCTTCAACCCGTCGCCCCCTACTACACACGACCCTATCGACAGCCGAAGCGGGATTGCACAGGGCGCATCAGTGCTTGTCCGTATGTTTCACAGATATAGTCGGTGAAGTATCGCCTACTTTACTCACTCGCCAGAAGTTAAACCTGCGGAGTTAGCGGCTCAGTCATTAGCTTTTCGACTCGGACCACCCGGAGCATCGCATCGAATGCAGCCAGGTTGACCGCTTCCAGGGTCGGGAACAGCCGGCGGGCTGAAATCGAGTTCAACATTTTCTTTGTGCTTGAGACAGCCCACTCCTGGCGCCGGGGAATATTGAGACGTTGAAGCCGTTGGCATTCAGTGTTTATTGCCGAACCCACCAGCCGCGACGAGGCGGGGGCGCACGGCGCCGTGCGGCCTCGATCAGCTTTAAAGGGGTGACACTGTCACCCCCACGACAAAGGTTTTTCGTCTATGCATTCGCGCGCTCGCGCAGCACACGCATAAATTTCTGAACCTCGCTGCCGTAAGGCTCATAGCCAATACCCCAGCGCGCCGCTTCGCTGCCGAGGTACTGATCGATCAAGCGGACATTGGTGAAATCCGCATCGGTGGTTTGGCGATGGAGGTGGCTCGGGCCGTGCAAGCGCCGTTTATGCTCTTCCAACTCCGGCGCCGCCAGCACGACGAACAGGTCAGTGGTCACATCATGGTACAGCGACGGTAACAAATGCGTTCCCTCGACCAGCAGCGAGGTTCCTTCGCGCCGGGCACGCTCAATGCACGCGATTATTGCCGGTCTCAGGCGCTCAGCCTGGGCGACGATGTTGGCAACCGGCTGCTCCGAACGGAAGGTAAAGCCGTGAAGTTCGAGGCAGTGCTCCTTGCGATGCTGGCTCTTGACGATTTCGCGAATGAACCCTGTACCAATTCTATGGTCGAGACCCAGACGCCACGATAATTCACTCGCCAGCGTGGTCTTGCCGGTTCCCGCCGTTCCCCCGATAAGGATTATCGGCTTGGCCAGGCTCACAATTTTCTCGACCGTTCCTTACTAATCCGCATACGCAGATCGTCGCGCCCCGACCCGATACAACGAACCGCGCTTTGCGGCTCCAACCTCGCATAATCCGTAAGACGCTGTCGAGCTCCGGCAATCCCCTCTACCGTTCGAAAGAGCGAAGCCACCTGCGCGCGTTTGCAGCCCGACGCCCGATTGGTTAGTTCTTTTTCGGGGAAAACCGGCGGCTCAACAAAAGGCGCAGTGCCCCGTTCCAACCCCTGCCTAACAGGCTGCTGATAAATCACAGCCTCCCCCTCTCTCTTATCTCCCCCGCAAGTGAGCGGGGGAGAGGATTGAGGAAGGAAGCCATCTTTTTGCAGGGTGTTGAAAACAGGCAGAGAGGAGAGCGTGATGATTACGCTCTTTTCAACACCCTGCTAAGGAGGAGCCTGGAAGAGAGAGATTAGGCCGACTGGGGCGTCGCCGCAGCGGGCAGATCCAATCCCGGACGGGAGACTGGCGTTCGGACTCTTCCATCACAATGGAAGCAACTTTACCCACCGAAGCAACCCGGCCGGCGCCGGGAGCACATGCCGCGGAAGCTGCGCGCAAATGGGTCGTCGCCGTTTCGGTTATTCTTTGCGCGGCACTCGAGGTGCTCGATAGCTCGATAGTCAACGTCGCGCTGCCTCATATGCAAGGCAGCTTCGCAGCCGGAGTTGACGAAATCACCTGGGTGGTAACCACTTACCTGGTTGCCGCCGGAATCATGATTCCCACCACCGGCTGGATCGCAGGCCAGTTCGGCCGCAAGCACTACTTCCTGCTCTCGATCACCACCTTCGTGATTTCCTCTGCGATGTGCGGCGCGGCGCAGTCGCTAAATCAGATGGTCGCCTTTCGTTTTCTGCAGGGTATCGCCGGTGCGGCGCTGCAGCCGCTCTCGCAGGCGATTCTGATGGAGACGTTCCCGCCCGAGGAGCAGACGCTGGCGATGGCGGTCTGGGGGATGGGCATGATGGTCGCGCCGCTGTTGGGGCCAACGGTCGGCGGTTATATCACCGCCAACTGGAACTGGCGCTGGAACTTCTACATCAACGTGCCGATCGGCGCCGCCGCGGCCTTCATGGTGAGTACCTTCGTTCACGATCCATCCTATCTGCGCCGGCTCAAAGGCGCCGGCCGCGCCGACTGGCTCGGCATCGTGTGCCTGGTGCTCGCGCTGGGAATGGGGGAAATCGTTATGGACCGCGGTGAGCGCGCCGACTGGTTCGCCACCCCGTGGGTTTGGTATTTCACGATAATCGCCGGGAGCGCCTTCGTCACACTGATTTATCATGAGTGGCACACCGCCGAGCCAATCGTTCAACTGCGGCTGCTCAAGATCAAGAATTTTTCGATTCCGACCGCTCTGCTGATTACCCTCATCTTCACCGGCTACGGGATGCAGATCCTGAATCCGATCTTTCTGCAGGACCTGCTCGGCTACACCGCGTGGCAGGCCGGCCTGCTGATGTTGCCGCGCGGCCTGGGCTTGACCGTCGCCATGTTCTTTCTCGGCGGCATTGCGCGGCGCGGTTATGATACGCGTCCGCTGGTGGCGTTTGGCTTCTCTCTGGTCGGCATCGGTTTATGGCTTTTGGGGTGCCTCAACTTGAACATGGCGGCGTCGAATTTTGTCTGGCCGACGGTCGTCCAGGGAATCGGCATGGGACTGGTATTCCCGAATTTGTCGGCAGCGGCGTTGAGTTCAATTCCGCGCGAGCAGATGGGCTATGCGACCAGCCTGTTTTCGATGACCCGTAATGTCGGCGGTTCGATCGGAACGTCTGTCCTGACTACCTTGCTCGTGCGCCGCCAACAGGTGCAGCAGAGCTACCTGGTTGAGCACGTGTCGGTGTTCGATGCGTGGCGGATGAGCCAGCAGCCGGCGCGGATGCCCGGTGCGCCGCAGTTCGACGTTAATCAGCTCATCAGCGGACCGAAGCGCGGCCTTGCGATGATTTACGGCGCGGTCCAGGGTCAGGCAATGATGATCTCGCTGAACAACATTTACCGGATGTTGTCCGGCATCATGGTGATCGGCTTTCTGCTCTGCTTCCTGCTCCCGCGCACTCAGCGCAACGCCCCCGCCGCCGTCCATTAGTGTGAGGTCCCGTAAGTCTTCGCTCCTTATGCTCGGCGATGCGGCGCTCGAGATTATTGGTAACGCCTGTGTAGAGCGTTCTCGGGAGGCTACTCATTATGTACACATAGTAAGTCCGGCGCTTACGCATCCAAGTTGCCTCATCGAAACGGCGAAGACCGGGATTCCTCGCGCGCCAGACAAAGCAGACGCGCGGGAATGACAGAAACAAGATACTACCTCTCCAGGGGTTCCCCTCAACTTAGATTGATGCGGCGGCCTCTCTGGCGCCGCAAGATGATGTTACAACGTAGCACGACGAAATCCGGGCGTTACTCCAGCTCGTCCAGCAGGAGCTTCGCTTCCTTGAGGTCGCTGGTGTCGAAGCCTTCAGTGAACCAGCTATAGATGTCGGCGAGCATCGTGAATGCTTCGCCGCTACGATCGGTACGCGCCAGCAGCCGCGCCAGGCTCGTCGTCGCACGCAGCTCCAGGAGCCGCGCGTCCTGACGACGTGCAAGCTCGATACTGTCGCGGAACGATTGTTCGGCCTGAGAGATTGGGCCAGAACCATTGGCCAAACATAACTCGCCTTTAATGCGCAAAACTTCCGCTTGATCGAACGTTTCGCCCGCCCATTCGACCGCCGCCAGCGCATCACTGAGAGCGTCCGCCGCCTGCTTTGGTTTGCTGGCGCGCCCATACGCCAATGCCAGAGCACTGCGGAACCAGGAATTAAAAACTGCAGAGTGTGCTGCACTGAGGTTGGCAAGTCCGAGACGAATTTCGTCGATGCCCTCCTCCAATATTCCCAGGTCGCTCAGAGCTATTCCTCTGATACATGTGGCTATAGCGCCACGTTCTTCGAAGCCGTGCTCCCTGGAAAGCGTTATTGCTTCTTCTGCTAACAATTGTGCTGCACGTGGCCTGCGGGCGAGCAGCTGACCCCAGGCGCAATGGGTCATGCCCAGAGCGAGGCCATAGGTGTTCGCCCGGACGCGTGCGCGCGCCAGAATCTCGCTCAGTCTTTTGCCAGATTGGTCTAGATAGCCGCGGTATGCCAAGGCTAGAACCGGAAGGGTCAACCACTGGACGCCAACGAGTCGGTCTGGTCCGAGATCTAAGGCCCATGGGGCGTTTCCCCATCCCTTGGGAAGGCCGCCATGGGCGAGCACCTCCTCGAAGTGTGCCCAGGCCGAGGCAAAATGTCCGGTCCAAAAGGAACTTTCGCCGAGTACTCCATGAATAAATGACAACAGTGGAAAATCGTTGCGCTCCTCGGCTGCGGTCAATAGAGATGGGAGCGAATCTTCAGCCATTTCCAGCCCGGTCCGGAACTGGCCGCGTTGACCGTAGAAACCGATCAGCTCGCCAAGCACAGGTACGATTCGAACGAGATCGCCAAGACGCAAGCACAGATCCCGTGCCCGTAACAGGCTCGGCCCCTTTTCCTTTGCGCTCCAACCCTTGCTGACGGTGAGTACCGCGCCCAGCGCGATTTGAAGATCGAGTTCGCGGTGATCGCGTTCATCAGTGGCCGGCAACGTTTGGAGCAGGTCCAAAGCTGCTTCAATATTGTTGACGGCCTCTTCGTGGGCGGAGCGCATCGATGCCTGTTTGGCGGCACGTTCCAGGAACTTGATCGCGTTGGCCGTCTCGCCCGCGCCGCGATAATGATGAGCCAATTCGGCGCTATGTTCATCGAGAGCATCTGCGTAGATGCGCTCCATCGCAGCCGCTATTTGAAGATGGAGTTCTCGTCGTCGATCTGGCTGGATACCATTGATCACCGCCTGCCGGATGAGTTCATGCGAGAATTCAAACCGCTGGCCTGCCGGTTGCGCCGAGATCAATCCGGCCTCTGCCGCGTCATCAAGCTTTTCTGGGAGCTTCTCTGTTTCCACCCCGGCCAGTACCGGGACAGTGAAAAAGCGTCCGATCACAGCGGCGGTCCCGAGCATTTTTTGGACAGACTCATTAAGTCTCGCCAGTCGCCGCCTCACGACCAGCCTTACGCTCTGAGGCACCTCTTTTTCGACGATTCCAAGCTGTGGCAAAAAACGCCCCTCGCGGTCGTACAGACGATTCTCCTCCTCGAGGTGCCGGAACAACTCGTCAACAAAAAAAGGATTCCCCCCGGTCTCGGCATAGATTTCGTTCACCACGCCAGGCGGCGTGGTTTGTCCACTAAGACTGTTCAGCATCAGCGCGACTACATCGGAGGAGAGTCTTTTGAGTCTTAGCCGGCTTCCCAGACCGGAACGCAACAGGTTCTCCAACGTCTTCGCCAGCGCATCACCCACATCACTCTCGAGGTCGCGATAGGTTATCAGGACGAGAAGAGGCAGAGCCGTCACCCGCAGTGACAGGTGTTCCAGCAACGACAGCGTCGATTCATCGGCCCAGTGCAGATCTTCCAGGATCATCAACGCCGGTTGTTGCCGTGCGAGCCTCGCAACGAATGCACAGAAAGAATTGAATAGATGACGGCGTGCCTGCTCCGCAGGCAACTCCAGCGGTGAAGTTAAGTCCGGTAGAAGGCGCCGAAGATTTGGCATCAAACGCGCCAACTCAGGCCCTTCTGATCCGATTGTCGCGCGGATCTCATCGACACTGGAACATTGGTCGATGCAATTTTCGAGAAACTCGACGAACGGCAGAAATGGAACCGCCCGGTCCTGGTCGGAGCAGTGGCCGGCCATTACTGCCATGCGATTTGCCCCAGCTAAAGCCGTCAGCTCTTCTGTGAGGCGCGTTTTGCCAATGCCTGGCTCTCCCGATATGAGGAAAACACTTCCCAGCCCTGTGGCTGCATTTGCAAGACCTTCTCGCAGTTGAGCTAGTTCCCGTTCTCGCCCCGCGAATGACATCCGCGTCGGACGAATTCGGATACCGCCGGCTGTGCCTTCATGCACCGTCGCAATGAATCGGTAGCCCTTCACCGGAACCGTGGCGATGAATCGGGGGGTATCGGGCTCATCGCCGAGGGCCCGGCGAATTTTGCGCACTGCTGCGTTAATGCTGTTGGAGCTGTCCAGAAAGATCCCTTCCCCCCAGATTCGCTTAACGATCTCTTCACGCGTGACTAACTGATCGCGTCTCTCGGCGAGCAAGAAGAGCAAATCGAGCGGAATGCGCTCCAGGTGCACGACCCGGCCAGCCCGGCGGAGCTGATAGGCACCGCGGTCGAGTTCGAAATCCTCGAAGCGCAACACTTCAGAAGACAATTCGAAACGCCTCGCGAGGTGTATAGCAACCTGATTCCTATCCTGTCGAGCGCTACCGCATCGCGATCTTCATGAAATCATCAGGAAATCGACACCCGTTCGCTATTTGCCCGAGCTTGGAACCGCCCGATTATGGCGCCCAGCGGAACCACAGCAGTCGGTAGGGAGGCGATCATGAGGTCTACTAACAAAATCGCGGTTTTTGTCGTGTCAGTGTTCTTGCTCGCGGCGGCGACAGGAATCGGTTCTCGCGTGGCGGCCGACGACAGGAGTTCCGGTTGCGATCCTGTCGGCGGGGGAATCCTCACCAACTTCCTCGATTCCTCTGAAACTCTCGGCACTGCAACCGGCGATCTCGCGGGGGGACTCGGCGTGGTCGTCCTGGGTGTCTCGCCTGGAGCGAACGGCACGACCGTCTATCACGTCCACCATCATTGGGTAACCGTGTCGGGAGACACAATCTCATTCAACGACGCCTACCTGACTGCGTTCCCCACCGGTGACTCGGGCAAGGTCCTTGCCGACTACCTAAACGAGGTCACGATTAGCGGCGGAACCGGGCGCTTCGCGAACGCGACTGGAAGATTAGCGGCTTTTGGCGCGGTTGATCTCAACAAGGGCCTTCTTACACTTCGCTACCAGGGTAAGGTCTGCTTTCAGCCAGGGTCGGATTAGTCTCCAACAGTGCCGCGATGGCTTCTTCGGTTGTTGATTAGTCGACATGACTCAAGGGGCACCCGCAGAAAAAGCGGACCCGCAGGGGGAGCAAATATCGCCGCCCTTACCGCTCTCTGCCGCAACATTTAGTCCAATGAACAGGAGGGGGAGCAATGAACCTGCGTTCAATCAGAACATCCAGTCACATACATTCCACAGGGATCTGGAGCTCGCTCTGCTTCATTCTTGCGGGGCTCTGTGTTGCGCTTATCTACTCATCGCGAACTGCGCTCGCCTCAGGGGCTATCGTTACTAATCAGGGTCCTTTGAGCGGCGTCGCGATATCCGGAGAACATGAGTATCTTGGAATACCATATGCCGCGCCGCCGGTGCGAAGCCTGCGCTGGTTGCCGCCACAACCTCCGGCGCACTTCACAGGGCTGTTTCAGGCCACCCAATTCGGCAATATCTGCCCGCAGCTCACAAATGGTGTTGGTCCCGTGACTGGCAGCGAGGACTGCCTCTATTTGAATGTTTACGTGCCGGATACGGACCCACCCGCGCATGGCTTTCCGGTGATGGTCTGGATTCACGGCGGATCGCTCGTAATCGGCGCTGGTTCAGATTACGATCCGACCCCGCTTGTGCAGAAGGGGGGTGTGATTGTTGTTACGCTCAACTATCGTCTGGGTCTGCTAGGATTCTTTGCCCACCCGGCGATTGATGCTGAAGGCCATCTCAATGCCAACTACGGTTTGAGGGATCAGCAATTTGCGTTTTCGTGGGTCCAGAAAAATATTGGCGCTTTCGGCGGCGACCCCAATCGAGTAACGATTTTCGGCGAGTCTGCCGGCGGGCAAAGCGTACTCTCGAACCTGGCTTCGCCGCTCTCAAGCGGGTTGTTCGAACAGGCGATCGCTGAAAGCGGTGCATACGATCAGTTTCAGGACTACTGGGACCCTATTACGATTGTGCCATTAGCAACAGCCGAAACCGTAGGCACCATTTTCGTACCCGCGGGCACAACGCTTGCCGCCGATGTGGGATGCGCCGGACAGACAACCCAGACCGCTCAATGCTTGAGGGCAACGCCGGCGTCGACTCTCGTTGAAACCGAACCAGGCTTTCTCTTCCCCAACGTCGATGGAACAGTGCTCACCCAGACGCTGGACTCAGCTTTCACGACCGGCGAATTTAACCGCATGCCGATTATCAACGGAACCAATCATGACGAGGCGCGGACCGATGTCGCGCAATACGTTTTGGCGGGAAACCCGGTGACTGACACCGGATACATGGACACCGTCGCAGCGTTTTTCGGGCTAGCAGTGTGTAAACCGCTAAAAAAATGCGACCCGTTTCTGTACTCGCTGGTCGACGTAGAGTATCCGCTGGCCGACTATCCACCGCCTCCGGGATATTCAGCAAGTGCGCCGCTTGCATTAAGCGCGCTCCTCACCGACTTTGAGTACGTGTGCACCGCGCGCAAGGCTGACTTATCCTTATCGCAGAACGCGCCGACGTATACCTATGAATTCAGCGACGAGACTGCGCCGTCGTTTTCGCCGTTTTTGCCTGTTCCGTTGCCGCAGTTGAGCTTTCCATTAGGTGCCGCTCATGGAGTCGAGCTCGAATACCTGTTCAATCTCAACGCGTTTGGCATAAGCCCGGCGTTTTCTACCGAGCAACAGCATTTATCCGATACGATGATTGGCTACTGGACGCAATTCGCCAAGACCGGCAATCCGAACTCGGAAGGAGCGCCGGATTGGCCTCTTTACACGGGCGCTGGGGGTCAGTTCGAATCTCTAGTAGCGCCTACGCCAACGATCGAGTCAGATTCGAGCTTCGACACAGACCATAAGTGCTCGTCGTTCTGGGATACATTCTAGTTGTCGTATCTCAGAAATGTCAGTAACACACTCGGCGACGGGGTGCCTGCATGATTTGTCATCTCGACCAAGCGAGCAAGGCCCCAGCCGACGCGAGCGGGTGGAGAGATCAACGCGAAGCGATGAGAAATAAAGGCAAAATCGCTCCGCGTAGATCCCTGATAGCGCCGGGATAAACCGGCGA
>Ga0306920_100000470_pt1 | contig 46695 bp, 39 predicted proteins | sample flu12Cox44000170_FD_204666 | JGI IMG/M metagenome (GOLD analysis project Ga0306920, IMG submission 204666) | Lab enrichment of tropical soil microbial communities from Luquillo Experimental Forest, Puerto Rico - flux4day.12C.oxic.44.000.170 (v2)... | ecosystem: Environmental > Terrestrial >... | reverse complement strand
GTCCGGGGTTGGCCGGCATCTGCCGAAGACGTGATGGCCTCCCAATTGCCCGCCCATGTCGCGCGCACACACGCGCGCGCGCCCCACGCGTTGTGGACCGGCCATCGGGCAGCGTGGCGGCGCTGAAAGAAGCGCCATGCGTGGGCGATTGCAAACCCCGATGGATGGAGGCACGCCGCTTTGTCCGCTACGTGCGCAAAGCGGCGGCAATGCCCCAGGTGCTCGTGACCTTGGAGCCCGGCTCCAGCCGGATTAGCCCGATCCCCGTGCGAAAGGCGTTTGGCGGACAGGTCATCGGTTCGACGGCAAGGCTGCGCCTGTGGACGTCGGGAAGCGGGTCGCCAGTGAAGACCATCAGATAGGAGTAATTCTTGTCGACCCAGAGCGAGACCCGTGTCCCCTGATCTGGATCTTGCAGCTCGACCTGCGCGATGCCGTCCGCGTCCCGATCGAGATCGGCGAAGGCATGGTCGAGCGCGATCCCACCAATCGGCCGCGGCTGCCGGAAATTGTACTCCGTGCCCTCTACGGCCTCCCTGCCAATGGGAATGCCGCGCTCGTCGGACCGCAGGACGATACGCGCAGGTACGCGCAAAATCAGACGATCGATGGTCGCCGTTCCCAGCGTCAGATAGGGATGCGCGCCACTGCCATAGGGACACGCAACCGTGCCGACGTTGGTGGCCGTTGTCCGCACGCAAAGACCGCTAACCGAGAGCGTGTATTCGATGCCGAGCCTGAGGCAGAAGGGGTAGCCGGGTTGCGGATAGAGGATGTGTTCCATGAGAACCCGGTGCGGTTGGCGCGCAACGGCCCTCCAGGTAGCCCAGCGAACGAGCCCATGGATCGCGTTGTGGCGCTCCGGCTCGTTGAGCGGCAGCTGATGGCGGCGCCCGTCGAACTCGTAGCTGCCATTCTGCAACCGGTTGGGCCACGGGATCAGCACCTGCCCTCGGGACGAGGAGCACATCTCCTCGCCCCCGTAGCCGTCGAGAAACTCCCGGCCGCCGGCGGAGTATGCGCGAAGCCCGCCGCCAACCTCGACGAGGATCGCTCGCTGATCCGCGGCCGCGATCTCGATCTGCTCGCCGGAGGGTGCAATCACGGCTTGCCCCACACCAGCTCCGCTAGGGCGAGCGGACCGAACCCAGTGAGCTCTTGCATTTCTAGAACTCCGCGAACCTTTCGGGGACAAGCATCCGCGCCGTGGCCTCGATCAGCGCCAGATGCGAGAACGCCTGTGGAAAATTCCCCAGGTGACGTCCCGTCTGTGGATCGTATTCCTCAGCATAAAGGCCAAGCGGCGAGGCAATTCGCAACAACCGTTCCATGAGGTCGCGGGCGCGTTGCATCTCGCCCACGATCGCCAGCGCCGAGATGAGCCAAAATGAGCAGATTACGAAGGTTCCCTCCTTCCCGGAGAGTCCATCGTCGGTCTCGTCGGTGCGGTAGCGCAAAACGAAGCCGTTTTCGGTCAGCTCGTCGGCGACGGCAAGCACGGTGTTGCGTAGGCGCTCATCGTCTTGCGCGAGGAACCCGAAGCTTCCCGCCAGCAGGGTCGAGGCGTCGAGCGCATCCGTCGCGTAGTGCTGGCGCAATACGCCACGCGCGCTGAAGCCGTGAGCGAGGACGTCCGCGTGGATCTCATGCGCGGTAGCTCGCCATTGCGCCGCCATGGTCGGGTCGCCGCGGATCTCCGCCAACGTGCTGGCGCGGTCAAGGGCCACCCAACACATCAATTTCGAGGACACGTAGTGCTGGGGTTTGCCGCGGCACTCCCAAATGCCCTGGTCGGGATTGCGCCACACGCGTGTGGCGCATTCGGCCTGTGATGCTACGACCGGCCACAGCCGCCGCGGTAGGCGCTCGTTGCGGCGGGTGTGCAGCAGGATCGAGTCGAGGATGGCGCCGAAGACGTCGTTTTGGCGCTGGGTGAAGGCAGCATTGCCTATGCGAACCGGGCGCGCACCCGCATAACCCGAGAGGTCATCGCGCGTTGATTCGGACAATTCGCGGCGGCCGTCGATGCCGTACATGATCTGCAACGAACCGTCCTCGGTCGTCTTGACGTCGGCGATGAACTGCATGAACTCATCCGCTTCCCAGTCCAGATGGAGCCAGTGGAGCGCCTGAAGCATGAATGTTGCGTCGCGCATCCAAGTATAGCGGTAGTCCCAGTTGCGCTCGCCGCCCGGCGACTCCGGTAGAGAGGTTGTGAGTGCCGCAACCGCCGCTCCAGTCGGCATATACGTTAGACCTTTGATGGCGAGCGCCGAGCGTTGAATCTGGCAGCGGTAGCGGTGGTCGGGAATACGGGCCCTTCCGAGCCAGGCGCGCCAGTAGCGGATCGTGGCTGCAATTCGCGCCTCAGCCTCGTCGATGTGCTGGGGTGCAGCAAGCCCTTCGGCCCAAGAGAGAGCGCAATACGCCCTCTCGCCCGGCGCCAGGACGTGACGTGCCCGAATGCGACCGCCTTCGATCCCCAGCGCGAGATCCGACGTGAGACGGATCGTCTGGTTCGACCCGCTCGCGTCGGCTGCGTGACGGTTGCCCTCGACCGCGGTCCATTCCGCGGGCACCCGACCGTAGTCGAAGGCAGGCTCGCAAACGAGCTCGACCTCGACACTGCCTTCGAGGCAAAGAACCGTTCGCACCAGCAGGTGGTCGGCGTCCTCGTCGGCCGGAGGCCGGGTGTGCGGCGTGATCCTGTCCTCGTGATCGCGGTGACCGATCGTCAAAGCATCGCGAACGACAATCCAACCGGATGGCGACTTCCAAGTCGTGACCAAGACGTTGGTGCCTGGCTCGTAGATCCGTTCCGAGGGGTGGTTGATGCCGAAGGGACCGAACCGAAAGCATCCAGCCTCCCGGTCGAGAAGGCTGCCGAAAATACTTGGCGCGTCGAAGCAAGGGATGCAGAGCCAGTCGATCGATCCATCAGGGGCCAGGAGCGCGCCTGTGTGGCAGTTGGATAAAAACGCATAGTCGGCGATCGGTGGGAACGGCGAGGGTGCGGCCGCACTCGGCGCCTGGGGTGCCTCGGCTGGCTCGTGGGCAGGCGCTTTGGTCTTTGCGGCGGTCATCCGATCAGCCATGGTCTCGGCCGCGTCGCGCCCCCAACTTTGCGCACGGTCGCTGCGCTCGCCGTCATCCCGAAACGCTGGCCGAAACGCTGGCCGAAACGCTGGCCAAGTCCCGTCGCCGCAATGGACGCCCGTGCCTTTGGCGTCAGTTGGGGCATCAACATAGTGGGTGCCAGAGCTCGGGGTGTCGACGTCCCCGTGCTCACGCCCCCGTCGAGGTGTGCCAGCAGGATCGCATTTCGGCCCATACTGCGCATCGGCAATTCTTGGTTATCCCTCTGGGTAGCGAGGCCGGCAGGTCGGTGCGGCCCCTTCCCAGCGGGGCAAACCACGGGCCTCAACCTAATTGCGACGCGCGACCGGCGATATTGGGCGCAACACCTATTTCGCCCGCGGAATGCGCGGAGGCGCCGCGGGGTACCGGGCCGCGTGCATCAAATGCGGTGGAAGTTGATCTGTTAACTGTTTTTCACTGAGGCTCGCAGGGGACCGATGCGCCGGCGCCGCAAGCAGGCGTGATCCGCGAAACCGACGGCCGAGGTTCCGCATTTCGACGTTGCATTTGCGGAAATTTGCCAGAGGCGAGGGGTTGCGCGGCTCATCCCTCGGCCAACGTTTGGTGAAGCCTTGTGTCCGAAACCCAAATCCGATGGGCTCACCACCGCCTGCCTTGTAATGCCCCGCTGATCACAGCGACATCTGATCGTATGCTTGCTGCCGTCTGTCGCGCGGGCGAGGTTCGCGAGCAGGTCGAAGTGCCGAGCGTCGAACGGCATGCCTGTTGGCGCGATACCCCCAACTCTGGAAGTTCGCTTGCTCGTCCCGATCGGAACCGGTTTCCCTAATGTGAAGTTCTGTTTGAGGAGCGCGCTCGATGGAGATCTTGGACCACTCAAGCTGGCAGTGGGGCTTGTCGCTCATCGTGTTGACTACGGCGATCCACGCGGCGGCCGTTGTGATGATGGCTTTCGTCGGGGGGAGGGTACGGGTCCGACTGGATACCCTCGGCCTTAGATTGTCGAACCTGATTGCAATTCTGATTTGCGTAATCGCCGTGATTGGACTGCTATTGGCCGTGCTGCACGGAATAGAGTGCGGGATTTGGGCAGCGGCGTATTTGTGGCTTGGCGCGATCGACTCGCCCATGGATGCCTTGCTCTTTTCCCTCGACTCGATGAGCACGCGAGGTGCATCAGGGCTGACGCTGCAACGGCATTGGCAGATGATGGGCGCTCTGGAGGCAATCGGCGGGATGCTACTGTTCGGTGTGAGCACGGCCTACATTTTCGCGGTGATGCAGCTGTACTGGTCAATGCTCACCGCGTACGTGACCTCCAGCAAAAGTTGACGCGGTCGAAAACCCGCCAGAGGGCTCGATACCGGTGACTGCCCGGCCGTTTTCAGTTGCGCAATCGGTGCCACAAGGGGCCGGTCAAAGAGACGGTTCGATTGACCTCTGCTTCGCGCCGAGGCAACCCAAAAGGCATCGGCGAGAAGAATGGGAGCGCCGCGGGTTCCTGGTGTGTGTCGGGCTGCACCGGTGCCGAAACGCAGCTCTACGCCGAGACGTGAAAGCCGCACGCCGTGGTGCCGGCCGCGGGCGCTGCGATGAATCAACTCTGTGCGCCACCTGTCCGGTCATTTGCGAGGGGAGGAGGCTTGCCCCACCAGGCGCACGGTCCATCATCAGTTATCGCCGCATTGCGAAATCCCCATTGGGCCCAATATCAACCGGCACCTTGGCACAATATGGCATATTTCAGCCGGAGCGAAAGCGCTGATGGCCATGGCCCAAGACTGGGCCCAAGACTGGGCCCAAGACCGGACCCAAGACTGGTCTAGGAGGTGCTGCCGTCCATAGACACCCGCAAGATGGGGAGGACAAACTCGGTGCCATCGCCAGGTGCGCCTTCTCTTCACCGCTGTGCCGGTCAAACCTCAAAGATTCCGGTGCTTATTGGCGCAGTATCGAATACTCCGACGGGAGAACGCGAATTGATGGTTGAGTAGGCGCGGCACGAGCGACTGTTGGTACCGCCCTTTGTACTGGAGGCCCTCCGTGAGCGGCTCAGCGTGGCCACGCTGGCTGGTCGTGAGTGCCGGGGTGCCGGTCGCATCCTGTGCGAAGACCGGCCTACTCGATCCGGAGGGACCGGTCGCGTCGGCGGAACGCCTTCTGCTGATCAACTCGACGGCCATCATGTTGGTGGTGATCGTACCGGTGATCCTGGCGACTTTTGGGTTTGCCTGGTGGTATCGCTCGTCCAACGTCCGCGCCACACGGAGCGAGGAGCTCGCATATGAAGGGAGGATCGACTTTGTCGTCTGGTCGATCCCGGCGCTGGTCGTCATTCTCTTGAGCGGGGTCACCTGGATTGGCTCCCATCAGTTGGATCCGCGGGCACCGATCGCCACCAACATTAAGCCGCTCGAGGTCGACGTCGTCTCGCTCGATTGGAAATGGCTGTTCATCTACCCCGATCAAGGTATCGCTGCCCTCAATCAGCTGGTCATACCGGCGGGAACGCCCGTGCGCTTTCGGCTGACATCGGCGTCCGTGATGAATTCGTTCCTTGTGCCGCAGCTCGGCAGTCAGATTTACACGATGGGGGGAATGACCACCCACCTGAACCTCTTGGCGGATCGGCCCGGCGAGTTTCCGGGCTTTTCGGCGAATTTCAGCGGCGACGGCTTCGCGGACATGCACTTCATCGTCAAGGCGGTGCCCGCCGATGCGTTCGACGCCTGGGTCACGCAGGTACGGGGTTCGGGGTCGGTGCTCGACCTTCCCGGCTATGCCGAATTGGCGAAACCAAGCCAAGCCGTGCCGCCAGCGACCTATCGCTCGGTCGATCCCAAGCTGTTCGAGCGCATCGTCGAGGAGACGGCACTGGGCCCCAACAAGGCGCACTCGGGCGAGGAGGGGCCTCCGCGGGGACGGACAGGAGGATGAGATGCTGGGGAAGCTCAGCTGGTCGGCGATTCCCTTCGACCAACCTCTGCCCCTATACGCCATGGGGGTGGTCGGCCTCGTTATTCTGGCCGTGCTTGGCATCATCGCGAGAAAGGGGTGGTGGCCCTATCTGTGGAGCGAGTGGTTAACCAGCGTCGACCACAAGCGGATCGGCGTCATGTACTTTATTCTTGGGCTCGTCATGCTGATCCGCGGCTATAGCGATGCGATCATGATGCGCTCACAGCAGGCGATCGCCATCGGCGGTGCCGAAGGATACCTGCCGCCCGATCACTACAACCAGATCTTTTCCTCGCACGGCACGATCATGATCTTTTTCGTGGCGATGCCGTTCGTAATCGGACTGATGAACTTTGTCGTACCGCTGCAGCTCGGCGTGCGCGATGTGGCGTTTCCCGTGCTCAACTCGGTCAGTTTCTGGCTGACGGCATCGGGCGCCCTGCTGATCAACGTGTCGCTCGTCATCGGCAATTTCGCCCGCACCGGCTGGATGTGCTATCCGCCGCTGTCCGAGCTTGCCTTTTCGCAGGACGTCGGCGTCGACTATTACCTTTGGCTGCTGCTGATCTCCGGCATCGGCACGTTATTGGCAGGCATCAACATGGTCACCACCATTCTCAAATTGCGTGCTCCGGGGATGACCTACTTTCGCATGCCGGTATTCTGTTGGAGCGCGCTGGTGTCAAGCATATTGATTGTTGTCGCCTTCCCGGTGCTGACGGCAACCTTCGTGATGCTGCTGCTCGATCGTCACCTGGGCGCACACTTCTTCACCAACGACGCGGGTGGCAACATGATGATGTACGTCAACCTGTTTTGGGCGTGGGGTCATCCCGAGGTCTACATCCTGATCCTGCCGGCGTTCGGCATCTTCTCCGAAGTGATTGCGACCTTCTCCGGCAAGCCGCTGTTCAGCTACCACTCGATGGTTTACGCGCTTTTGGCGATCTGCGTCCTGTCCTTCATGGTTTGGCTGCATCACTTCTTCACCATGGGTGCGAGCGCCGACGTCAATGCCTTCTTCGGCATCATGTCGATGATCATTGGGGTGCCGACCGGCGTCAAAGTCTTCAACTGGCTGTTCACCATGTTCCGTGGTCGACTCGTGTTCAGGACGCCGGTCCTGTTTTCGCTCGGCTTTATCGTCACGTTTGTCATTGGCGGCATGACGGGTGTTCTATTGGCGGTTCCGCCGATCGACTTCGTGCTCCACAACAGCGTCTTTCTCGTCGCCCATTTCCATAACGTCATCATCGGCGGCGTGGTGTTCGGCGCGATGGCAGGCTACAATTATTGGTTCCCTAAGGCGTTCGGCTTCACCCTAAGTGAGGGATGGGGCAAGGCCAGTTTCTGGTGTTGGATCATCGGCTTCTATCTCGCCTTCACACCGCTCTATGTGTTGGGCTTGATGGGAATGACGCGGCGCCTCCAGCACATTGCCGACCCGACTTGGCGACCCCTATTGCTGGTCGCAGAGCTTGGCGCCATCGTGATTTTCTTGGCCATCCTCTGTCAGGCCATGCAGCTCTATGTCAGCATCCGTACGCGCGAGAGCCGGCGCGATGTGACCGGGGACCCCTGGAACGGGCGAACCTTGGAGTGGTCGACCTCATCGCCGCCGCCGGCCTACAACTTCGCCGTACTGCCTAGGGTCGAGACGATCGACGCCTTCTCGGAGATGAAGCGCAGGGGAGTGAGGGCAGCAGTCCAGTCAGCCTATGAAAAGATCGAGATGCCGCGCAACAGCCCGCTTGCCTTCGTCATCGCCTTCTTTGCGGTGGTCGCCGGCTTTGCGCTCATTTGGCAGATGTGGTGGCTCGCAATTCTCGGCCTCCTCGCCATCCTGGTCATGGTCATGGTGTTCGGCTGGAGCGAGGACCGACAGCATGAAATCTCAGCCGCCGAAATGGCGCGAATGGAACGGGCCCGGCTGGCCCGAGGACGGCCGGCATGACGGCAACGACACTCGAAAAGGTTCGTCCTGAGTTGGTGCGCGGTCGCGGCGGCGGCGGACCGGCCTCGACGCGCACCGTCGTCGCTTACGGGTTCTGGATCTTCATCCTCAGCGACATCACCATGTTCTCGGCCCTGTTCGCAGCCTATGCGGTGCTGTCGGATCGCACCGCCGGTGGACCAACCGCGAGCGAGGTCATCAATCTCCGCCACGTCTTTATCGAGACCATGTGTCTATTGGCTTCGAGCTACACCTGCGGGCTTGGAGCGTTGTCCGCCGAGCGGCGGCAGCCAGACCGTTACCTGGTCTACTCCGTGTTGACGTTCGTGCTCGGCGCGGCCTTCCTGTTGATCGAGATCGCGGATTTTGCGGACATGGCAAGGATGGGCGCCGGTCCCTCGCGCAGCGCGTTCCTGTCGGCCTTCTGGGCCTTGGTCGGCATGCACGGCGCGCACGTGACGAGCGGCCTTCTCTGGCTCGTCTATATGGTGGCGCAAGTTCTCGCCAAGGGCCTCCTGCCCCATGTGCTCCGGCGCCAGTTGTGCTTCAGCCTGTTCTGGCACGCGCTGGACATCATCTGGGTTGGCGTGTTGACCGTGGTTTACCTGATGGGAGCTCGCTGATGGAGGGTCCTGATCGCCTCTACGACCGGACGCCCGGCGTCGAAGACCAAGAGCCCACGGCCAACTTTTTGTCGTACACGACGGGGTTCGGGCTCGCCGTCCTGCTGACCATAGCGTCGTTCATCGTTTCGCAAACAGATTTGCTGTGGCCGCCGGGCATACCGGCGGGGCTGGTCGTGCTCGCCTTCGCGCAGATCGGCGTCCACCTTGTATTCTTTCTGCATATCGGTACCGGGCCCGATAACACCAACAATATTGTGGCCCTAGCCTTCGGTCTGTTTATCGTCCTTCTCGTTATCGGCGGCTCATGCTTGATCATAGCCAACCTCAACGCCAACATGATGCCGATGCCCATGAACATACCGCGCTGAGCGCGTTTTGCCACGTCGCAGCGGGCGGCGAGGGGCGCCGTCGGCTTATGCCAGCACAAGCGGCGCTAGCCAGTGCACCCCGCGGTGGACCGCGGCATTGTCGGGTTCGGGTTCGAAAGCAGACTGAGCGATTTGGCGCGCCTCGCAAACGGGGAGCTCGGGCGACGGCGATCGGACTCGCCGTGGCCTGACCGCTCATCCAACCCGGAGCTCCGGAGAAGCGAGATTGCACCAGCGCATCTGAGGTCTCAAGGCACCGACTGGCAGCTTGCGGCAAAGGACGACACCGCTCCGCAGGCCACGCGAGGTATCCGCGAGATCAACGACGCAACGACGCCCGGTGCCCGCCTCAGCGCATCTCCAGTTTGCAGTACTCATTCTTCAGGTTGTAGTAGGCCGTCATCATCTCGACGGGCTGGTCGTCCGTGTCGAAGGTGAGCCGCTCAAGACTGAGTACCACCGTACCATCGGTGAGGGAGAGTGCCTTGGCGGCGGCGGGCGGCACCGGTACCGCTCTGACCTTTCCCACTGCGCGAGCCACTAGCACCCCTGAACCCTGCGCGAGCTCTTCAAGATCGTCGGGAAGAGTCGACCGCAACGCAACGTTCGGAAAAAGCCGCTGTGGAAGGCAGACCAATTCGTAGGCAATCGGGCGCCCCTCGTGGGATCGCAACCGCTCGAAGCGGACCACTTGGTCTCCTTCATCGAGTTTTAGATGCGCGCGCTCCGTCCCTTTGGCTGTTCCGAGTTTTGCCGTTCCGGTCTTGATGTGCTCGCTGAGAGGCGCCCCGTCCTGGCCCCTGATCGGATTGAAGCGCTCAGATGCCCGTCCCGATTGGCGGCTCCTGACGAAGGTTCCACGTCCGGGCTCGCGAACAATCAGCTTATCCGATTCCAGAACGCCCAAGGCCTTGCGCAGCGTTCCGAGGCTCACGCCGAGTTCCCGGTGCAGATCCATCTCGCTTGGAAGCAATCCACCCGGCCGGAGCTGGCCCGATCTTATGCGCTCCAGCACCGCATCGCGCACTTGCAAGTATAGAGGTCTAGACTGAAATTTGTTGCTTTCGTTCACTCTATGTTCCCGTGTTCCCGCATAACTAGAATTCTTTAGTTGCAGTAGCACCGAATGCGCTGGGCGCCCAGACCAAATCGCCTGCAGCCTGTTGCCGGCGCAGTCATATATCCTGCACACGTTAACGTTCGCAGGAATTCCTGTATAAAAAATGAACGGCCCGTGCTATTGAGCGATTCGTTGGCTGCGTCTTGCGGAAAGTGCTCGATCGAGCTTCCGTCGCTTCGCGCCCTCAACAGTTGCCAGTGAGCCCCGGTGTGGTGAGGAGTGTTGTGAGGAGAGTGGTGAGGCGTGTGGTGGGGCGGTGAGGCGCGCGGCGTTAAAGTACCGTGCGTCGGAAATCGCGTGGCATAGCGTACCCTTCCCCTTTAAGGGCCAAGACTTGCGGGGCTCGCGCTATGGCCAGAACCGAATTTCCAAAGTGTATCATTGCCGCGATCAACTTCAAAGGCGGGACCGGTAAGACAACCGTGACCATTGCGCTGGCCGAAGGTCTCTGTCGCCAGCTCCGCAAGCGCATCCTCATTATCGACTGCGATTTTCAGTGCAGCGCCTCCATCGCGCTGCTCGGCAGGCAAGCGCTCAACAATCTGATCGCGCTGAACGTCACCTTGGATTGTCAGCTGGAAAGGCAACTAACGCAACGGGACGCTCCCTGTCTGATGAAGGCGGTCGTTCGAGCTCGCCACTGCGTCAAGGAGGCATCGGAACTGATGTTCGTATTGCCGGGCAGTCCCGACATGCCCCGGCGCGAACGCCAGATCCTTTCGTCCTTTCTGCCCGACAGCGACATCCACACAGCCTACCAGCGCGCTGCCATGCGAATCGGAGAACACTACCGCTCCCTTCTCGAAGACTTTGATCTCATTCTGATTGATTGCCCGCCCGGCTTAACTGTCTTCACTGAAGCAGCGATCAGAGCCGCAGATGGCTTGATCATTCCTACCTTGCCCAACGAGATCTCCTTTGCGGCGATAGATCATTTGCGCCATGAAATTGGCAGAGCGCGCCCGGATCGCACCCTCGAAGACCTGCTGGTTGGCACCGTCATTTCCAAGCTGTCGGATCGTGCCAACAGCGATCACCACAAGTACCAATCGGTCTCGATCGAAGGGCTCTTGGATCGGGTTGCACCGAGATTTCGCGTGCTTCGGCCGTACCTCCCCTACTGCCGAGAGCTTGAGTCCATGACCTGGCGCAACGACGAAGCGGGCCCCGTCGATTTCGAGAATCGCTACGGCAGCTCGGCGCACACCATCGAAAAGCTGACTGGCGCACTTATCGACAGGTGTCGGGCTCTCGTATCAAGCAAGCGTCCGAACGCAAAGTCTGCAACCCGATCCGCTGCCAAATGCCTGACCTCCTAAACACGAACCCACGCATCGTCGTGATTGGGGTGGGAGGAGCAGGCGGCAACGCCGTCAACAATATGATTACGGCTGGCCTCAGCGGCATCGAGTTCGTCACCGCCAATACGGACACTCAGGCGCTCGAGGCGTGCAAGACGGATCGTCGCATTCAGCTAGGCCGGAGCTTAACCGACGGACTTGGCGCAGGATCCAAGCCTGAGATTGGCGAGGCGGCGGCCGAGGAGGCCCTCGAGGAGATCCATGCGCAGATTTGCGGGGCGCACATGGTCTTCATTACGGCGGGAATGGGCGGCGGTACGGGGACCGGCGCCGCCTACGTGCTTGCACGCGTCGCAAAGGAGCTCGGAATATTGACGATCGCCGTAGTTACCAAGCCCTTCCTGTTCGAAGGCGCCCAACGCATGCGGAACGCGGAAGCTGGCATCGCCGCGCTAAAACACTACGTTGATACCCTGCTCGTCATCCCCAATGAGAACCTTTTCCGTGTCGCCACCGACCGGACGACGTTTGCGGAAGCGTTCGTGGTCGCCGACCAGGTTCTCTATTCGGGAATCGCGTGCCTGGTGGACCTCGTCGTGCAGGAAGGGCTCATCAATCTCGACCTTGCCGACGTCAAGACCGTCTTGAGCGGCATGGGCGAAGCCATGTTGGGAGTGGGCGAGGCAGCCGGCGAACAGCGCGCCGTCGCCGCGGCCGAAGAGGCGATTGTAAATCCGCTCCTCGACAATGTGTCCCTCAAGGGCGCCAAGAGCATGCTCCTGTCGATCACGGGCAGCCGTGACCTGACACTTTGGGAGGTCGATTCGGCAGTCAACCGGCTCCGGGAGGAAGTTGATCCGAATGCAAACATCATCGTTGGCGCGATCCTGGATGACAGTCTTGACGACAAGATGCGGGTATCAATTGTCGCATCCGGCATGTCCCGCGCGCAGAGCCTCGAAACCTCCTGCCAATCTGATGTTGCAAGTTGGCGCCCGCGATGTGATCCCGGCGCGACCACGCTCAACGGTCCGGAACACTTCGGTCGGCGCTTGAGCGAAGCGATCACCCAGGGCGATGTCCAAGGCAAGGGCCGCACTGCGCGCAAGGGTGGGGGAAAGGCAGCTGGATCGTCGCGAGCCGCGCGATCCAAGACGAATGGCGGCTCGAAAAAGCGCGCTGCGACCCAACTTCCACAACGAAAGTCGGTGCCGCCGACCAGCGCGGCGCTGGCGGATAACGCCGCTGCGCCACTCCCTGCGCCAGGAGGCGGAGGTCCGGTTGGCTGGCCCGAGCATTGGGCTAGCGCCGGCGAGAATCGGGCTGAGCTAGCGCTGGCAGAGCAACGGCCCAGGCCATCGACACCGCCATTGGGATCGGCTGCGCGACCAGGCACCCTGCTGCAGCGCCTTGCCGAGCTGATAAGCGGCAAGCGTGTGTGAGGCCGGCGCGCGCAGCGGCGTCCCGCGCCCCGACGCGACGTGATCACCCCACTTCGTGGCCACTGCAATGAAGATGTTCGAGGCAAACACCAATGGGCCCGCGGTAGTTCCGGTGATGCGCTATCGCGACCTTCCGGCAGCCATCGGTTGGCTCTGTACGGCATTTGGCTTTGAGAAACAGCGCATTATCGTCGATCGCAATGGCGCTATCTCATTTGCTCAACTGGTCTATGGCGGTTCCTTGATCATGGTGGGTGCCGTTCGCGCGTCCGCCTTCGACAAACTGATGAAACAGCCTGACGAGGTTGGGGGGGCGGAGACGCAGGTCTGCTACTTGTTCGTAGCCGACCTTCACGTCCACTGCACCCGCGCCGCGGCTGCGGGAGCCGAGATCGTCTTCCAACTCGAAGACAGAGGTAATGGCGGGCGCAGTTACACGTGCCGCGATCCCGAAGGTCATCTCTGGAACTTTGGCACGTACAATCCCTGGCTTCATCCTGAGATCGAGCATGTGGCACATCGCGCGCCGCGGCATGGGTTCCGCGTATTGGTCAAGCGCTTTTTGTTAATTGCCGGACTGATGGCCAGCGTGGCGGCAATAACCATGCCCGCCAACAAGTTGCGCGAATCCGAGGCTGCCCGGGGTGAACGCGCCTCCGTCGAAACCGGAAGCATTGCAACACTCGAAGAGGCGGCAGCATTCCAGCGCCCCTCTCCACATGAGACCGATGACGCTGATGCGCAAAAGATGGCCTCGGCAACCGAGCAACTAGCAAAGACGCTGCACGAGATGCTGGCTCTGCGCAAAGCCGCCGACGAAGCGCGTGAGCAACTCGCGCAAGCAACGAGGGACAAGGAGGCGGCGGACCGACTGGTCAAGGATCTCCGCGGGCGCCTCGCCAAGGCGTCGGTCCGGCTCCGATTGGTAAGACAGCGAACGGTCAGGAATGCAGCGAGGCGGCAAAGCATCGACTAGCTGTCGCAGCGCGCATGCCCCGGAGCTTAAAAATTCAGTGATCAGGAGAAGTCGTCAATCCCCCGGACGAATCGTTGCGCGCCCGACGCTCCCCTCCGCTCCCCGCCTCTCCTCTCCTCTCCTCTTTTTTCTGCCCAGCTCAGCCAGCTCAGCTGGTCCTGCCGTCAGCATGCCTTGGCGATTGGCGCCTCGCAGCCGCCGCACGAGCGGCCTCTATTCACCGCGCGTTAGCCTTGTTTGTGCCCCTGCCTCTCACGGCCGGCTCTGGAGGTCTAACTCACCGTTGATCCCAGCCCTCGAGCGCGCAACATCAATGAAAATTCTCTTCCGGCGCGCCATAAGCGAGTGCCAGGACCCAACCGTTAACCGTAATGGTTTCGACTCTAACCACTTTCTTTTCCTTGCGTTGAGAGATTTGCGCCATGTTGGCGAGCGGGATTGACATCCGGGTATCCACTGCCCATGCGTTGGCGCGTCATCGTTGGAGTACTTGTCCTCACGAGCTCATCGGCTCAGGCAGACCGGGTGGCTCTCCAGGGCGAGGCACTGAAGCAAATATTGGCTGATAAGACCGTGCACCTCGATACGCCCTTCGGCGTAGCCATTCCAATTACATTCTATAGAAATGGTCTCATGTCCGGCAAAGCTGGGGTGCTCGAGTATTTCTTGGGCGCCGGGGTGGATCGCGGCCGATGGTGGGTAGCCGACGGCAAACTTTGCCAGAAGTGGTTCAAATGGCTCGACGCGCAACCGAGCTGCATGCAGGTGCAGCGGGACGGACAGAGGATCTTTTGGCAACGTGACGACGGCTTGAGTGGGACAGCGACGATAGTTGTCACCCTTGCGCCTGGGGCTGAGAGGCCTCCGCAAGGATTAGGAGGACCGGTCGAGCCGCCTGAATATGCGAACCCACGCGCGGAAACACCGCGAGCGCAACAGGGATTAGCGCCTGACGCCGTTGTCAAGAAGATGCCGCATCACCACGCCGTGATAAGTTCGACTGCCAAACCTTCATTCGCGACCTCCTCTGAACGGCATCACCCACCGCCAGACCCAGACCTCAATCTGGGTGACGGGCACGTCACTCCCTATCTGGATAAAGTCGCGACCGGTCAGGCGGAGCAATGGTGTGATGACCTCGCGCCAATTACCAGGCGTGACGCTGCTGCCGTTCCGGGCTTGGTCTATGTTAGCCGCCAAATGTATGGCGACCCGCAAATGGGATGGCCGGCAATGGCGTGCTTTGCCGCCGAGCCGGCGCTCAAAGAAATAGCGAAGCTGCGCACCAGAGGCGCTGATGCCATAGAGAAGATGCCATAGTCGACGGTCCTGATACCAGCCAAATGCTGCGCAGGAGCGCCAGAGCGCTAGAAATACTTCAATGCAGCTGACGCACAACTCTGCGCATCGTTATGATCAATTCTTGCCCACTGAAGGGTTTGTGCAGGAACGCTGCAACACTCTCTTTCGATACCGGAGGCACCGCGTAGCCGGAAGCAACGACTACGCGGACGCCTTGCGCGTGAAGCTCTTTGATTAGGTCGCTGGCCATTTCCCGCTTGAGGTTGATATCGACGATTGCCACTTTTGGAGGCTCCTCGACGGCCAAGCGCTTGGCTTCGGCCGTTGTTGCCGCCGGGCCGAGGACGCGCATTCCCAGTTGCTCCAGTGCGGCCTTCATGGCGTTGGCAACGTGCCAATTATCTTCGACAACAAGTACGGACACGGCATTCAAATCAGAGACATCAGATTCTGAGCCGCCCATCGATGCCATCTGGTTCCCCCTAGGCTGAGGTTCATCCGCGATCCTCAGAAGAACCCTCGACCAACCTATGCCGCGGTTGCCCCGTCGCCATCGCGGCAAGGGGCGGCGTCGTCAACGCACTTCTCCATGACGCAGGCAACGAATCGTTAAATACCATGGATTGTCGCTCGTATACAGGAATTCCTGTGCACGTTAACGTGCATAGTGCGGCTTTGCCGTGCTGGTGCCCCGCAAGCGCTCGAGCTCTTAGCGGGCGACCAACCGCCAAGGCCGAACGATCTTAGGACGTGGGGGTCGACCCCCGTCATTTGCGATCCCGATCCAGCCGCAGGCGAGAAGTTAAAGCTCGGCAGTTGGATGCGCAAACCGAATCTGGGTTGCCGGCCGCACCCGTGAATGTCGCTGCGCGATCGGGGAGCATTGGGATTGCCACCTCGATTGCCTTCGGGGAGCGTCGGCTCTTGACAAGCAACCAGAGTAAACGGTGCACACGATTTGAGCGAGCACGATCGCACTGGTCGAGGAGCTGATCGGCTATGGAAGCGGAAGCCGCCACACTTTTGCCTACAGTCGCTTGGTTGAGCAGCGCAACCTCGCCCGACGCGCTTGTCAATGCTCTAGTCGGCATGCCCGCGCCGCGCGCGGTGGCGCCGCTTGGGCTTCCGGGGTCAAACGCGCCGGCGGGAACGGATCGAAGACACACAGCCATGCCGATGGTTCGCCTCACGCCGCCACCTTTAGCCAACTTCAACAGCGCGCTCGGTGAACTGATTGAATTGCAATGACGATTCACGCCAGGCCGAATGCAGCGACGTGTTGCCGTTGAAGCACGTGGGTTCGCAAAAGTCATTTGTATGCGTTGACGGACGAAATTCTGCCGTTCTCTCCCTTCTCCTACGCGGCGCCTTGCGTGCTGGTTGCACCGTGGGGAGGGGGTCGCATGAGAGGACGCTTTGCACGCTCCGCTCAGTCGGAGCGCAGTGGGATGTGTTTCGCGCAGATCGGCAGCCGGCTTCGGGCGCGCCGCACGCATTTGGGGCTAAGCATAAACAGCGTTGCCCGAGAGCTCGGGATCGGGGCGGATCAATACCTTCTCTATGAAACAGGTGCGAAGCAGGCTTCCGAGCTGCTGCTGGCCCGGATCGCAGATTACTTTGGCATTCCGGCGCTCTGGTTGTCCCCGAACTTCGTCGTCAAAACGGCAAACGCCCGCAAGACGCCGCCTCGGCCGAGAGGTCGTTATCGCGTCGCGACCGTAGATGATCGCGTAAACTATCTCATCAACATCTTTTGCAAGCTTGATCTGGAGAGGCAGCAGCAACTTCTCGCCGTTGCCGGCGCACTTGCGCACCAGGAATAGTGGAGGCGGACGGGCGCATCCGTCCGGTCAACGGGGATCATCGAGCCACCAGTGGGTCGGCGGTCTCCAAACCTGCGGCACACCCGAGGAGACGATCGAAGTGCACGGCTGCCCGCGACGCATCACAATCTGTCAGCTCCTGCCGATTGCGAGGATGCCGCGATCAAGCCCCGGACCGCGGCCCACAATTCGGCGCCGCCGCTGGCGTGCCACAGCGCTTCGTTGGTGCCGGGCACAGCTAATTCACGAGCGCGCGCGGCATGTTTGTTTGCGATCATCACGACCTTGCCGAAATACGCTGCCGCTTCAGCGAGGATCCTGGCGCGCAAGCGCTCGCGATCCCTTTGTGATGGAATGGCGTCCATGTAGGTAATGGCGAGAATGCTCCTCGCGCGCATGCGCTTGGACAGTGAAACCCAGGCATCGCGCTCGCTGGCTTTCCACGCCTGCATGGCCGGCGTGCACCAGATGCCCGCATCCACACGTCGGCACGCCCCCAAGGCGCGTTGATCGACATCCTCGCAGCCCGTGGCAAACCCAGGTGTTTCGACGAGTCGCGTTGACTTGAGCAGGTCGTTTGGCAGCCCTAGCCGCAGCCGGCGAATGCTGTGGAGGGGCATGCGCGCTGCGCTCGCCCAATCTACGGCCACCCGGCGATGATTGTTATGCTCGACCGTAAGCGAGCGCTTGGCGGCATAGCTGATCAGCACAGTCGGACACACTCCATCGCCAACACCCGTCGGCAGAACGCGTGCTCCAAGAAGAGCGTTGATAAGCGACGACTTGCCGGACCTGCTCTCGCCGGTCACGGCAATGCACGGCAGGGCCCCTCCCGAGCGCGGTCTTGTTGCGGGTGTACCAGCTCTCATGCGCCGGCAGTCACGGCGTTGGCCTCGCGTGTCTCGGTTTCGCCAGAGCCGGCCTCGAGAGTTTGCATCAACCGCGTCAGCTCCTCACCAAGCCAGGTGCAAGCCGTGCGTGCCGCGGTGCAAGCTTGCGTGCGCTCTAACAATTCACTGTCTGCTCGTTGCAATGCCTCTTCATTGCCAAGCCTGCTGAGACGGTCGCATTCAGCGGCCAACAGCGACTTGCGCATTTCTATTCCTGCCAGCAGGCCGTGACTGACGGCATTGAGGCGTTTCAGAGTATGATCGGTTCGCTCGGCAAGGCGCATCTGCGCCAGTCGTATCAATTCATCGACGATGCCCGCAAATTCTGCATCGATCAACTGTCTCAGATGATCTGCTTGCTCCTGCGGGCTTGGCTTGGCTGCAAACAAGAGCTTCCACCAGCGTTCGCCAAGATCCAGCGCGGTTGCAGTCGTGAGTGGTGCAGAGGGTAACGGCTGCATGGGCTCACCCGGGGGCTCCAGGTAGCCACCCGGAATGTCCGAGACCAAGTTGGCAACGATTGTCTTGAGTTGGGGGTAGAGAAAGCTCTCGATCCGCACAAGATCGCCGGCCAATTTGTCGAATGCCGACAGATATGCCGTCTCCAATCGCACCCTGAGAGGCATCACATTGCAGCGCTGTGGCCTTCTCGAAGTGCCTTTCCCCTGTGAAAGCGTGACCAGCCGCGCCTGTTGGTCTGAAAATTCATGCACCAGCCGCTGCAGATCGTCGCGGAGAGATTGTGTGCCGTTGTCGATCAATTCTCTGAAGTGACTTTCGATTTGCCTAAAGGTCTCCCGCAATGCGCCGGTGCGCTCCTCCAATAGCCGCAACGTTTCTTGTTCCTCCGCGATCTTTTCGCTGACCATCCTGGCTTCCATCTCGCGTGCCGCCAGGTGTTGTTCGATCGATTGAAGCTGAGCCTTGGCAAACACCTCGGTCGATTTGGCGATCTCGAGAAAGCAGGCCGCGATTTGCCTAAGCAGGATGGCCGCTCCGCTCGAGGCCATCGACCTGGTAATGGCGGCAGCGACCTGTGGCATGCCCGAGCGCTCATACAAGGTGCGACCGAGTTGCGACGCCTCGAGACTCGACAATGAATGGCCGACGTCGGGCGCACCCAGTGCGGCCTTTGCCAACGCCGAGACCTGCGAGGGGCCAAGGTGGGCGCTTGGATCGACGTCTGCGGCAAGGATACCGAGGCTCCCCCACCAAGAGCTGCCGATGATGACAGGGATGTCGATTGCCGGAAATTCCAAGCGCAGCCGGCGCTCGACGGCGGACTTAATGGCCGCCCCGTCAGCGACCGGATCGTCCAGTTGATCGACGCGATTGATGAGCACAATGATCCGGTCTTTCTGCAAGCCGTTGAGCAGCCGCAGCGTGGCGATATCGGCAGCCGAGAGGGGTTGCACTGCCGATAGGACGCAGACAAAGATATCGGGGCCGTCCAGAGCCCGGCGCGTGATCTCGTCGCGCACCAGAAATGGATCGTTGTTTCCCGGCGTGTCGATCAGCGTAACGGGAAAGGCGAACGGACCTTGAGAAAAAAAAAGTTCTGCGCTCTTGGTGATGTCGGAGAAATGTGGGCGCTGAGCGGTGCCAGCCTCCAGGTAGTCACCGGCGCTTATGTAGTCGCCAAGCACCTCCCGGTTCAGCTCCTTGTAGTAGTGAGACTTTCCGAGCAATTCGTGAAAGCGCACACCCAGCCGCCGCTCGGCGCGGCGGCGTAAAAAGTCCAGATGGGCGCGCAGGAGGTTGGGCTTGAACCCGGGCACCAGCCGTTCAGTCAACCTTCTGAGATTGCCTCCTGCCTCGGCAAGATCGTTCCATTCTTCGGAGGAAAAGAACTGAAACACCGCGGCGTGCTCGGGCGCTCTCGTGCTGTTGCGAAAGTTGAGCATGGTCACAACGACGGTCGAGGGGTTGATGTCCGACGGGAGCAACGCCGGGCTCTCCACAAGCGCATTGATGAAGGTACTCTTGCCCGCTTTGACCTGACCGATGATCGCGATCCGACAGGCCGCCTCTCTCAGCTGCTTTTGCGCCTCGAGCAGCAGCGGAACGGTGGGCTCATCGACGTGCTGGCCGAGTTCATCTCCCAAGCGCAACAAACGCTGGCGAACCTCTTCCAGCAACGCGCCGATCGGGGCTTTGCGCCATTGCTGCGGTCGCTCTCCCGAGGGCGGCCGACCGTCCTCAACCTGCAACCCAGCAGCTTCCGCGCTCGCACGCTCGTCGTCCACGGGTCCCCCCTTTCGGCGCAGCACCGATGGCCCCACGAATTTCTTCGTGAACGGACTCTGAAAGCCCTCGCAGACAGAGTCGGCCAGGCGCGCGAATAGTGGCGTGCGATGGGGTCGGGTCAACAAGACCGTTTCAATCGGGTTAACCGAGCCCGGCCGTGTCTGGCGCCCTTACTCGATTCGGCCCCAGCAAACACGGGTGGGCTGGCGCTGGCGGGGCTTGCCGCCGCCGGCACATGCCGGTCGTGGGTCAGGCTGGCTTGATCGGGTTCACCATTGCGTCGGTGAGCTGACCCAAGCGATCGAGGTCCAACCAGATCGAGGCCAGCACCCCGGCATACGTCCGCTTGTTGAGACCGGTGCCAACGGGGCCGGCAGGTTGGGCGATATAGCCCGCATCCAACCGTTGCGGGCCCAACAGGCGCGTCAGGCATTCGGGAAGCGATCCAGGCTCTCGCCGAGAGGGACTTGCGCTATTGCCAGACGATTGCATAACCACAAGGCTAGGCTCGGTCGGACATGCAAGGCGAGCGCTTGGTACGCAGGTTCCGTCTTTTGCCGCGCCCTCGTGTCGAGGCAGCAACACTTTTCGATGATGGCCTTCAATGACTGGGCAACGCCGGTCGGCTCTACCGCAACCCGCGAGCGAGGCTCGCATTGATTATTTACCTTGCCCGCCGCCATGGGCTGAGCCGACCGTTCGATTGTGCCATCGATGACGTTGCGCGGTTTCGCGTCGGTGCGCCGGCGTGGGAGCAATTCATCGGCCAAGGTCTGCTAGACCCCTATGACACAAGATGCGATCGGCGAGAGCCGCCACCTCTCCCCATGCCCCGCAGGTTCGGACGATCTCGAACTAGCGAGGATTCGCCAGCTGCGCGAGGCAATGGCCCTCTCGCCGAAGGAGCTTATCGCCAAACTCAATGCGGCCTCGCCTGAGACCCGGCTCGCCGATGACCATGGGAACGATCGACCCGGGGACGAGCTGCCGCAAGGCGTCGCGGGCATCCCGGCCTTGGCGGAGTTTGCTTCAATCGTGACGGCCTTTGAACACAACCCGTTGCCTCCGTTCCGTGCCGCGCCCGCGGCTGTGCTTCCTCACCTCGCACGGACATCAATCGCACCGCCAAATAACAAGCAACCCCAAGCCTCTCACGCTGAGGAACCGATGCCGAGCCGGTCCGCTTGGCAGGCCTCCGGCGATAAAGATCGCCAGGCTGGCCGGCAGTTGTACGCAGCGGGGTTGGGTCTGCTGGCTGGGCTTGCCCTCGTGGTTGCCGCTCTCTTGTGGCTGGGCGGTTGGCTCGACGCGCAGCGCCGGTCCAAACTCCGCGAGCCCGCTGCGGCAACCGAGAAATCGGCCCGGCTCGGAGACGGTGCGACCCTTCGCTCGTCGGCGGCCAAGCCCGAGATGGCACGCCCGGACGACATGATTTCTCCAAGCCTCCCTGGCGCACGCCGCGGGTTAGACAGGCCAGCAGCCGCTGTGACCACACCCCCTGCACCCGAGCTGCTGGTGCAGCAAGCGCTGCGGCGCATCGAGCGGGGAGATGTGGCAGGAGCGCGCGACCTCCTTGCCGGCGCCGGCAATGATCCCCGGGGCCTCCTCTCATTCACCTTGGCCGAGACCTATGACCCCAACATGCTTGCGGCTTGGGGTATGCGCGGCGTATCCGCAGACATCGAGAAGGCCAAGGGTCTCTACGGCGAAGCGCTTGCTCGCGGCCATGCCGCCGCGAGACGGCGGCTCGACTCTTTGAAATAGCTGGGTGCGGATCTGGCCGCGCATGGTCAGGCGATTGGTCGTCTGGGTTCAGTCTTTGCAGGCTCTGCCATCGTCCAACTCGCGCGCCATTCGATCGAGTCATCGCGTCCGGTCCCGCCTATGGGTTTAACCGGCCGCGCGGACAATCCTCTGAGACGATTCATTGAGAGCTGGTGGAGCAAACACCCCATCGTTCAAACACCCATGGCAAGCGAGCCAAGATGGGGTCGGCGCGGTTAACCCGATCGCCTCTGCGGCTGAGGTCGGTGAGCCGCTCGTCTGCGCGCTTTGCCGCGTCATGTCGTCTCAGGCATCGCATTGGCTTATCCGCATACGCCAGATTACGAAAATGTATTTAAATGGCAATGTTTCCGTCAGGTGAGATCACCCATATGAGCGGCCAAGGAGCCGACGCGATAGGCGTCTCACAACCTGAGAATCATTGGAGTTCATATGCGTAAGATCCCTGCAGAAGCGGGTTCGGCCGGCGATGTGGATGATCATGCGAGGCGCGCAACCCAATCGAGGTTCAAGCGGCACTTGCTTGCCGGGGTGGCGACGGTTGCCTTGCTGGCAGCGTGCTCGGCCTACACGTTGCATGCTTACTCAGCCGATGCCCACCTGGGGGGAACGCCATTTGGCGCGAGCTCTGCGGCTCGTGTGCCGGCTACGCCGATTTCCTTGCCCGGATTCGCTGACCTCGTAACCGCAGTGAGGCCGGCCGTCGTCTCGGTCCGCGTGAATGCCGACGCTGCCGCGCATCAGGTCGCCGATGGCGACGATAGCAACCCCTTCGAAGGCACGCCCTTCGAGAAGTATTTTAGGGAATTCCGCGGCCCCAATGGCCAGGGCATGATGCCGGGTCAAGGGCGTCAGCGGCACCAATTCGTCAAGGGTCAGGGCTCGGGATTCTTCATTAGCCCGGATGGCTACATTGTCACCAACAACCACGTCGTCGATCACGCAGTAAAGGTCGAGGTGCTTACGGATTCCGGTGCCACATTCGACGCAAAGGTCATCGGTACCGATGCCAAGAGCGATCTGGCGCTGATCAAAGTGGATGGCCATACGGATTTTCCGTTCGTGAAGCTCGCCACCGCAACGCCACAAATCGGCGAATGGGTGGTGGCAATGGGCAACCCCTTCGGCCTTGGTGGCACCGTCACCGCGGGCATCGTCTCGGCGCAGGGGCGCGATATCGGCTCCGGCCCCTACGACGACTACATCCAGATCGACGCGCCCGTGAACCGCGGCAATTCGGGTGGGCCGACGTTCAACCTGAAAGGTGAGGTGATCGGCGTCAACACCGCCATTTTCTCGCCGTCGGGAGGCTCTGTGGGCATCGCCTTTGACGTCCCTGCGTCGACCGTCGCCAGTGTAATCCCGCAGCTGCAAAAGAATGGCCAGGTATCGCGCGGTTGGCTCGGAGTTCAGATCCAACCCGTCACCGGGGAGATCGCCGAGAGCCTCGGTCTCAAGACCCAGACGGGTGCCCTGGTCTCCGAACCGCAGGCTGACGGCCCGGCCGCAAAGGCGGGGCTCAAGGCCGGCGACGTGATCACCAGCCTCGACGCGGTCGAGGTCAAGGACCCGCGCGATCTTGCACGCAGGATTGCGGCATTGGGGCCTGACAAGGCCGTGGCACTGGGCATCATCCGTGACGGTAAAGAGCAGACGATCAATCTGAAGCTCGGTCAGCTCACGGACCAGAAGGTGCGCAAGACCTCCTCTAAGGATGAGAGCGACCATCAGCTCGGCTCGCTGGGTCTGACGGTCGCGCCTGCGGCTGACGTCGAGGGCGCCGGTGGGAAGGGCTTGGTCGTCGTCGGTGTCGATCCCAATGGCAAAGCGGCTGAACTCGGCTTCCAGCAGGGCGACATCATTCTGAAGGCCGGCAACCGGGCGGTAATGAGCCCAGGAGACCTAGCAGCGGCCATGTCAGAGGCGGCGGCAGCTGGACGCAAAAACACGCTCATCATGGTGAAGCGCGACCAGGCTCAGCATTACGTCGCAGTTCCGGTCGCCGTGAGCTAACCAAACTCGAGGCGTCAGACATCGGGAATGTGCCAGCGCATTGCGCGGGGGCTGCTCTTCCAGCCTCCGCGCCGCTGCCGCAATCCCACCTGACGAAGACCGAAATGGGGCGGCCCGCCAGATTAGCGAGCTTCCCAACCGCCCGTGTTTTGCGGGCAACCCTAGACCCTGATCCGCGTGGCAGACAGGTGGGAGTAATCCTGTGCGCGGCTTCGGCCACACGCTCGCTCAAGTCACCCGGCTTTCACTGCCCTATTTCCGTTCCGAGGATCGATGGGCGGGACGTGGCCTCCTCGCTGTTATCCTCGCCATTGAACTGGCCCAGGTCGGCATTGCGGTGCTGCTCAATGCGTGGAACGCCCGCTTCTACGATGCCCTCCAGCACAAGAACGCCGCCGCCTTCGGCTACGAGCTCTTGGTTTTCTCGGCCCTGGCGGGGTCATTCATACTGCTAGCCGTCTATCAGCTCTATTTGAGCCAAGGGCTGCAAATTCGATGGCGCCAGTGGATGACCAATCGTCTACTTGGTGCATGGCTGCAGAATTCCGCGCCCTACCGCATGCAGCTGTCCGCCGATTGTGCCGATAACCCCGACCAGCGCATCGCCGAGGATATCCGGCTCTTCGTCTCCAACACCCTGTCTCTTGGCACGAGCTTGCTCGGGGCCGTGGTGACCCTCTGCTCCTTCATCGTGATACTATGGGGCCTCTCCGATGCTGCTCCACTCACGCTGTTCGGCCACGCGCTCGGTCTCCCGGGCTATTTGGTCTGGGTAGCAATGCTTTATGCGGTGGCAGGGACATGCATTACCCATCTGATCGGCCGGCCGCTGATTGGCCTCAACATTGAGCAGCAGCGCCGGGAAGCGGATTTCCGTGCTGGACTTCTGTGCGTTCGCGAGAACGCTGAGCAGATTGCACTTCTGAAGGGCGAGCCCGCCGAGCGCGGAAGGCTCATGGTTCGCTTCGCCAAGCTCAAGGAGAACTGGTGGGCAATTATGGCGCGCCAGAAGCGGCTGACCTTCTTCACGTCGGGATACAGTCAGGTGCAGGTCATTGTGCCGATCTTGGCTGCCACCCCCGCCTACTTCGCAGGCGCGATCGGCCTAGGCGGCCTGATGCAAACGGTTTCGGCCTTCGGGCGGGTCGAGGGAGCTCTGTCGTTGTTCGTCAGGGCCTATCCTCAGCTCGCCGAGTGGAAGTCGGTCATAGAACGCCTCGACGGCTTCGAGCAAAGCATCAAGAACGCGGCCAGCCCAGGGACGGCGCTCGAAGTCGTCGAACGCCACGCCGTGGGCTCAATCAGGGCAGTGGCCCTCGATCTAAGGAAGCCGGATGGCTCGGCGCTGTTGCGGATCGAGGAACTCGATCTTGCTGCGGGCGAAGCGACACTGGTAATTGGACCATCGGGTGTGGGCAAATCGACTTTGGCGCGGCTGTTGGCCGGCATCTGGCCACACGCCGAGGGTCGAATCGAGATACCTGCCAACACGCGATTGCTTGTCCTTCCGCAACGACCCTACCTACCCGAGGGATCGCTTCGCGACGCAATCACCTTTCCGCATAGGTCGCACGCGGGCGAGGATGCGCGTATCGCGGCATTGCTGGCGGAGGTGGGGCTTTCCAGGCTCGCTCGTCATCTCGACGAGGAAGCCCATTGGCAACGGAGGCTTTCGCTGGGCGAACAGCAACGCTTGACCGTGGTGCGTTCCATTCTTTTCGCACCCGACTGGCTCCTCCTCGACGAGGCCACGGCCTCGCTCGACGAGGCTGCCGAACGCGTGATCTATCGGTTGCTGCGTAAGCGATTGCCCCGCACTACCATCGTATCTATCGGTCACAGATCGACGCTCCAGGCACTGCATGACCGAACCATCGACATCGGCCAACCGTGTGCGCGCAAAGCTGCGCGGAGCGCAAGCTCATCCATGAGCCTAATTGGGTTGCTGCAAGCGAGCTCCACTGAAACGAGCATATAATCCCGGGCCGCCTATCCGCCTCGGGCAGGATCAACAACGGCTTTTGGTCAACTACTCGTGACGCCTGGCGGCACCTCTGTGCCGGGCTTTCGTTCGAAGATAGCAGAACGCTTGGGCGTACATGCGCCAGCCGGTCAATCCAGCTGCGAGGGCGGCTCGAGGCTGATGGGCACTCGAATAGGACACGGCGACCGTCCCCTGTTGCATCGGAATGATCGCCGAACGGGAGCCGGTGCCGACGTGCCGCGGCGTGCCCGCGCGTGCGGGCCTCTGTCAAATCCGTGGTTCACGGAGGTGTCGCGCAGCTGCGGCGGCATGTCGCCACCCAGGGTTAGTGCCGCAACGGCGCCGTCAATTATCCAGGCACAACCAAGGGCAAAATGACCTGAGTTCGGGCGCCGATAAGTATTAATCCCGATTTCCGGCGATCGCCCCGGGCAAGTAACATGCGCCTCAGCTGCGCTAACTCTGAGGTGTGACGGATAAGATCCCAAGGCAATCCCGCGGTGCGGCTGCAACGCCCATCGTCACATCGGATCTCTGGTCCTCAGGGTTTGCTGCTGTTCAGCAATAATCTTTTGCCGAGGATCGCCGCCGTCAGACACTCAAACCGAAAGTGCGTTGAGCAACACTATCAATCGAGGTTACCAATGAGTGATCTGGTCGTCATCGAGTTCCCCTCTGAGGCAAAGGCGGAGGAAGTTCGGCAAAAACTGCTCGATATGCAGAAGGAATACCTGATCGAACTGGGTGATGCTGTCATCGCTGTCAAACAGCCAAATGGACGGGTCAAGCTCAACCAATTGGTCCACCCCACCGCCATTGGTGCGGCCACAGGCACTTTGTGGGGTACACTGATCGGCTTGATCTTCCTGATGCCGCTGATCGGCGCAGCGGTGGGCGCCGCCTCTGGTGCCATCGGCGGTGCCTTGACTGACGTTGGGATCAATGATCGGTTCATGAAGGACGTAGCGGCGAGCATACAGTCTGGCAATGCCGCTTTGTTTCTACTGATCCGCAAAGTTACGCCGGATAAGGTGCTCGCGGAACTTAAAGGCGTTGGCGGCAAGGTGCTCCGCACGTCGTTTGACCACACTAAGGAAGAAGCCTTGCGTCAAGCGCTCGCCGCTGCAGCAGTATCGCAGCCCAACGTCAGCAGTGCCGCCTAAATGTGTCTGATCCGCTGGAGGAACTTGCCGTTGCGTGCCAAGTGAACATGACCTTATGCTCCGCATCTGACGCAAAGGGGCGTCGATGCGGGGCTCGGATCAGCGGTGGCGCGGGTGCCGGCGCGACATCCGCGGCGGGTGACTGGGTACATCGCGCCCCCCGATGTGCCGTCACATTCCATGAACCCTAACCGGCCCCTCATATTTTGGATCGCGACCCTCGCGCTTGTCGTTGTGATGGTCGTGCTGTTGCGCGCAGTGCTGTTGCCCTTTGTGGCTGGGTTGGCATTCGCCTATTTGCTCAACCCGCTGGTCAGCGACCTGGAGCGGTTCAGCAAAGGCCGAACCGCGGCAACGCTCCTCATTTTGGGCATATTCTTTATTGCAGTCAGCACCTTCCTTTTCTTGGCGATCCCCATCCTCGGTGCCGAGGTCGCAGCCCTCATCGACAACCTTCCAGTCTACGCCAAACGTCTGCAGACCTTTGCCGCCGATCCAAGCCATCCCTGGATTGGCAAGATCGTTGGTCTGGGTGCGAGCGAAGCCGAACAATCAAAGGGCGAGCTCGCGGCCTTGGGCGCGGGTTGGGTTGGGGAGTGGCTGCGCTCGTTGTGGTCCGATGGCCGGTGGGTAATGTCGATGTTCTCGCTCTTGGTGGTGACACCGATCGTCACCGCCTATCTGGTCCATGATTGGAACCGGATTATTGGAGCGCTCGACGAAGCTATTCCGGAGCCGCACCGCAACTCCGTACGAGCACTCGCCCGTGAGATCGACGGTATCATGACCAGCTTCCTGCGCGGTCAGGGCACGATCTGTCTGATCCTCGGTATGTTCTACGCCCTTGCGTTGCGATCCATTGGGCTGAACCATGGACTACTCATCGGTCTCGTAGCAGGCTTGCTCGGTTTTGTGCCGTACCTCGGCTCGCTCACAGGACTCCTGCTATCGGTCAGCGTAGCATTTTTGCAGTTTGGCATGACCTGGACACCAATTTTGATCGTGCTCGGCATCTTCTTCGTCGGTCAGTCTATCGCCGACTACGTGCTGGCGCCCGTTCTCGTCGCCGGCAAGGTCCACTTGAACCCTGTGTGGCTGCTTTTTGCGCTATTTTCTTTCGGCTACTTGTTCGGTTTCATGGGCCTCCTGATCGCTGTCCCACTGGCGGCGTCGATTGGGGTCCTGGTACGCTTCGCTCTGAGACGGGATTTACCGAGCCCAATCGCTGCCAACTTGGCGCAGTCCAGGGCTGAGGCTGATCTAAGCAAGTCGATCCCACGGCCGCCATTGCAGTGACCGTGAGCGGCGGAATGCACGGCTGGAAGCACGAAGTGCCGTCAGCCATCCGGGAATGGGTCACGCCGCCTATTCGCTCGCCCTGTTGCTGCGCTGACCTTTACGCTGAAGCATGGCTTCCTCGGCGGGCGCCTCGGCGCGCGGCTGTCCCCGGATCGTCACCTTGTTGAGCTTCCCGGTGAAGCGGAGCGGCACCTGATAGACAAGAAATGTCGCGCTGCCTAATGCACGGAGCTTTATGAGCAAGCGTCCGGGTCATCGTAGCCTTCGGCCACGCAGCCCTGCGGGTATCCAAGCAAGACAAGGCAACGTTCCTACAAAAACCGTTCAGTGCGAGGGATTGATTACGACGTTGCGTGGGACCGTTTGCTCGGTCGGTTGGTTCCATCGTGCGGAGACGTCCTGTTAGACTTCAACCATTTAGCTGGTATTTCAATTTTGCAGTGAACTCCATCAATACCAAGCACATAGTCGACGGTGCCGCCGAGCTCGTAGGGAATGAGGTCGCGAATGACGCTGGTCCCGTAGCCAGGTGCCGAGCGCACCAAAGTAGGAGGTCCGCCAGTCTCGCTCCACTCAAGGGTCAGACCGTCACTCGAGCTTGGAGTCGAGTGCCAGTCCCAGCGTACTGATACGCGGCCGCTACCGCGTGAAAGCGCGCCATACTTGGCTGCGTTCGTCACCAATTCGTGTAGTACGATTGCTAGCGTTTGGGCTGCATCCGAGTTCACGTCGATGGCTGGCCCCTCAATGAGCGTGTTGCCATTCTTCATGCAGGGGGCGAGTTCACCGCGAACAAGTTCGGCAAGTCCAATGCCTTGCTATCAATTGACGCTCAAGAGTGTGTGCGTATTGGCCAATGACTGAATACGACCTTGGAGCACTTTTAGGAACTCGTCCATTGAGCTGCTGCCAGCACGCGTCTGTTCGACGATGACGGCGATACACGCCAAGGTATTCTTAACGCGATGGTCGAGTTCTGAGATGAGAAAGCTCTTGTGATCCTCGGCTAGCTTGCGGTCGGTGACATCGATGCCCACCCCGATCACGCGCAAGGGTCGACCACCTTCCCCATATGAAATGAGGCTGCGCGATTCCACCCACCTGATCTCGCCGTTATCTGCCCGGACGATGCGGAATTGTGCGATGAGTTCGCGTCTCTGTTCCGCGAGCGCCCGGTTGCGCAATGCTTCTACCCGATCGAGGTCTTCTGGATGCAGATGCGCCCGAGCGTCGCGTCGCGAAATCTCAAGGGTGCCCTCAGGGAGCCCGTAAAGGGTAGCGCAGCCCGGTGACAATCGGACAATCCCCGTCGTGAAATCAGCGGTGAAACTACCCACTCGCCCTATTTTACTGGCAAGCTCAAGTTGAGCATTGCGTTCAAACAGAGCTTCTTCCGCCCGCCTTCGTTCAGTTACATCTATGTCTGCGCCGACTATGCGTTGGGCAGAACCCTCGCTATTGTAGGATGTCACGGCCCGGGATTCGATCCATCGCACTTCTCCCCCCGGACGAATAATACGATACTCGCAAAAATTCTCGCGTGTCTGCGAAGCAGTATCATTCTGAGCAATGGCCTCCAGCCGAAGCAGGTCGTCTGGGTGGATCCGAGTTCGCCATTCGGCTCGGGTGGTTTCGATAGTACCCTCGGGCAAGCCATGAATGGTCGCGTATCCCGGCGATATCTGCATTCTTCCTGAGGCAACGTCGAACGCGAAGCTACCAACTAGCGCGGTTCTACCCGCGAGCGCCAGCTGGGTGTCGCGCTCGGCCAATGCCTGTTCTGCCATTTTCCGCGCAGTGATGTCGCGGGTGACGCCGAGCAGCCCTCCTAGCGAGCCCGGGGGCTTGCGCACAAGTGAGCTTTCAACTTCGATCCAACGCGTCTCTCCGGCAAGCGGATGGCTGGTCGGGTGCACCACTCGATATTCAACTTTCCAGCCGCCACCAGTGCGCTTTGCCTTCGCAAGGGCAGCATCCATGCGTACAAGATCATCTCGGTTGATGAAGCGCCTGGACGCTTTGATTGAAGTAGGTGGCACCACGTGTCCGTGCATCATGGCTGCGCGCGCATCGCATTGCAGGTCTCCGGTGCCAAGATCCGCGCTGAACGTGCCAAGCTCGGCGGCATTAAGGGCCAGCTGGAGGCGCTCATTGCCTCGTTGGAGCGTCAGTTCACTGCGGCGCCGTTCGGCGAAACAAGCATTGCTCCCACCAATATTAGGGTCTGCGCAGCGAGGATGCGGTCTCCAAGAGGAATGGTTGCGTCGCCGAAATGCCCAAGGTTGAAAGTTGTCGACCAAATGATCGCAGTCGCGATGACGAGCGATCCGCCGGCGGCGAACACCGGCGCGCAACGCACGCATATCCATAGCAACACCGGTGTCGCTAGGGCCACGGGCACAGCTGTTGCCCAAGGCCCTTGGGGTAGGGAAATGAGGATGGCGCTCAAGAGGGCCAGGATCGCAACCCCCACGCCGCCTTCAGTCAGCTCCTGGCGCGGTGGCAGTTTGCGCACCGCATCGCCTAGTCCGATAATCAGCGGCGCAACCGCGACCGTGCCAAGTAAGCAGGCACCAAACCAAACCCGCCATACCACCGGCGGAAAAGCTGATGGCTCCACAACCCTCATTGCAGCCACCGCACCGGTCGCCCCCACCGCCGCTCCGACTGCACTCGCCACCAGAAATCCGAGTACCTGACCCACATCCTCTAGCTTGAATGCGCTACCGAACCAGCGCTCAACGATCCAAGCTATGAGGAGGACTTGGGCCGCATTGACGAGGCTCAAGGCCAAGGCGAGCCAAAGGACCCTGCCGATCATCAAACTGGATGCGATGCTTGCGGCCGCTACGGCAGCGGCCACTCCTAACCGCGCCTTCGATCCAAGCGTGATCAAGGCGCCGATCGCAACGCCCGCGGCCGGCCAAAAGATGGCCAAACCCGCGTGAGTTCTGAGGGCCAGACCAAGCCGAGCTACCGTGAAGTAGGCGATGCCGACTGCGACGGTAACGCCGATCGTTTGCAGTAGGACCTTTGCCGTGCCGTCATTGAGGTCGGCATGCTTGTGGCTCCCGGCCAGAATGCCCGCCCCACCTTGGATCGTATCCGGCCGGCCGAGGTCGGCCTCGATCAGTCGAGAGCCACCGCGATCCCACGGCGCCTGCGCGGCGCCGGGCTTGCGGTCAGGCGATGGCAGACGAAGGGGACGTTCGGACAAGGTGGCGGGTTGGTCGGAGTGGCTCAATTTGAACCCTTGTCCTCCCCGTCGCCGCCAAAGCGAGCAAGCATCCAACCAAATCCCCACATGAAGGCGTAGGATGCGACAGCATCAGGGAAGATAGAAATGACATCAAGGCCATTGGTTGGATTAAACCAATGCCGTGATAGCCCAATTGCGATAATCACAGCTGCGAGTGCTACGCCAATGAGCTGGAACAGTTTCTCGATACGTTGTGTACGCATGGCTCCATACCCTATAGCCATCTTTACAACGTTAGTGTGACCACGCCCCTTTGCTTTCAGTGCCTTTTCCTCCTTCCCTTTTTTGGCTCATGCTCTTGCTCGTCATCGCCAAACTCAATGCCGACCCACTCGCCACGCTGCAGAATGCCACTCCAATGAACCTCACCGGCGACGACGTGCGTGAAAGGCGGGGTGACGGTCGGGAATTCGCGGTTACCGTCCCACACGTAGGTCGGACTCCGAGGTGCGTCACCAGGTCGCGCAAATCGGATCTCACCGACAGTGCCGCAACCACAGGGGCAGAGATACTGCATGCCGATGATGTTCTGATCGGTGAACCGCTCGCTCGGCGTCCACTTGAAGGAGCCGGCCTGATGCAGCTCCCATACGTCCGGCTTGACCGTGATCTCAACGGCCGGGATGCGCTTTAAAGGTTTCACGCCTCAGCCGCCTAGCGAGTAAATGAGACTGAGGAGTGACAACAACAGAACCGCGTACGCCAGGAATGGCAAATCGAGCATGGGTAGCTCCCCGTCAGAGTCTGCCCCGCTGTTCTGTCCCCAGCGCCGCCTGGGAGAACTGTATCTGGCCTTACTGTGCAACACAGTCAAGCCGCACGCGTCGTTCGCTTTGCACAACCGTCAATTGGCGCGTCCGCCAAGCGTGGAGGCCAATGATCCACGCTCGTGCTTTGCGACTGTCGTTCTTAAGGTTTGTCTGCGCTGGTGCCGGCGCGTTGCCCGGCGAGGTAGCCTTGCTGACGTTTCGATGAAGGACGAACAAAGTGCGGGAACACCGATAAGCCGCCTCAAGAGTATCGATACTGCATGATGTTCTGATGAATGGCCACCACCCTGATCCACTTGAAAGTACCGGGCGACACAGCCGGTCAGTTGCCCGGTGAGCACACCTTCGGATAATTGCGATAGGGAGATTGCAGTAACCTCCACACAAGCTAACATCCCCTGGCGCCTCTCTCAACACGTGTGGCGCATCATCCGTGACCCTGGGAGAAAAGCTCAACTTTCTCCCAGGGCTTTTTTGTCGCGGAGCTGACTGCGCTCAGCGTTCCCCCAATACGGCGATACCCATCAACACACCGCCGTGATGGTATCGGTTGGGCGCCGCACCGCACGTGGCGTCGCCGTTCTTTTTGAGGACTAGGCTGGAAAGGGCACGCGCGCCCCGCAATTTGCCCGAGATTTTGCCTCAGATCATGTGTGTCATCAGGCGACATCACGCGCCCTGACGCAACTTCGTCAATTTTCTCGCCGAGCCCGCCGCGTCACCATCCGCAGCGAACCTGATTGCCTCGACGGAAAAAACGCCCTCTACACAACTCACAAAGTCGGCTCACATTGATGCCCGATCGCATGTCCGCTTTGGTGGTCGACATCCTCGTGATGGACCTCGATGGCGCTGGGCATGAGTGACCCCGTCACTCCCCGGCCTATTCTATCTGTAGCACCACTCGCTAGCGCGTTGTGTTGCTGTCTCCGTCTGTTCCGCGGGGAACACACACCCGGCTCGAGCTCTGGTAGCGTTAAATCCACCGTCGGTTCCCCCCGTTGCCGATGGTTCAGACGCGCGTGCCCGACTCCCCTCGACGAGGCCGCGCGATCGTTAGGGCGCCTCTCATACTCGAGGCGCCCTTTCTTTTGGTGAGCGATCGCTCCCCTAATGCTTCCTCGCGGCGTGCTTCCCCGCCGCTGCGCTCCGCTGTAAGGACTACCGCATTGGCGGGTCAACCCGGTCGAAGACGATACCGCTTACAGACGAATCCATCTGCGTTTCCTAACGCACGTGGTGCAACTTCCACCGCATTCGGCACGACGGGGTGTTCCAAACTGGCGGTCCAAGGGGCTTCCTTCGCACTCAGGTGCTGCCAGTCATGCTTCTGCATGGGCGTGTCACAGCCATGGCCCGCCGCCGGTTCTCGTTTGTGACACCAGGCTGCCACCAGCCGTGCCCGGAGCGCTCTGGCAGAGACATACCATCGTAACCAACATATCGCGTAGCATCCGACCCATTGGCCTCGCCGGCGCTGCGAGATTTGGGCAACCCTTTATCGTTGCAGGCTCTCGTACACGGACAAGTGCATGGGAGGGGCGCGTAGTCATGACAGCTTCGCCCGCCGACGATAATGCATCCCCGGAACATGGGATCCAGGAGCTCATCGAGGAGCTATCGCATGCCAGAGGCGGGCTCGCAGAGGCCCGAGAGCAGTAAGCCGCCGCCGCCGAGATCCTGCGCGCGATCAGAGCGTTGTCGACCAGTTCAATCAGTGTTCGCGCAGATGATTGCGGTAGAAGGCGATCACATCGGCATGGAACAGCTTGTGGAAAGCTACGCGATCGAAGCCCGGAGCATCCGCGCAAATTCTAGCAAGCTCTTTCATTTCCAACGCTGAACACGGCAGCAGGAAAGAGAAGTGATTAGCGTTTGCTACAACGCGATAGTCGGCGCCGGATGGCAGTCTGCGGTTGATCCCAACTCCACAGCATCCTGAGGCATAGTCAGCGGCAAGCTTTGGATCCGAGCTCCACAGTTGAATGGGCACTTTAACATCTTTCAAGTCGTCCGCGGAAAAGAAGATGCTCGGACCCGGATTGACAATGACGGCGGCTTTGACGCGCGGGTCATGGATCGGTGCCTCGACACCAACCTCGTTATTTCGAATCTGCTCACACGCGCGAAAGCTTGATCCTTTGCAACCGGGTAGATCCTTGCGGAAATCCGGATTGCCGCCCACGACAGCAAGGCCTATGTAACCGCCCATCGAAAAGCCGAAAAAGCCGATGCGTTCACGGTCGAGCCTCGACGCGTCGGGCCAAACATCAAGCATGAAATCGATGAGCCGCTTGATGTCGGCGGGACGCTCGGTAAGGACCGATAGATGATCGACACGGCTTTTGTCGGAGGTATTGTCGCCGGGATGATTGATGGCCGCGATCACGAAACCTGCATCCGCTATCGCCGCCGCAGTATCGTGGTGACCGCCGAACCATCCGGCTCTGCCGTGCGAAATGGCTATGAGCGGTAGCTTCTCCCCGGCGATCGGGCAATCCCTCGTACCGACGATCACTCTATTGCCAACGTTCGTCTCTTGTTGGGCTGCGCTGCATGAATACCAAACCGCTGCCGTTAGGACTTTCCGCGTCTCGTCGGCAGGGACATCGAAGAACACTACGCCTGCGGCTTGCGCTAGCGTGGTTGCTAAGCAAAATACAGCGGAGAGCAGGAGCAAAGCTCGGCGCACGGTTGTTGCTCAGAGAACGATACTTCTATCCGACGGTAGATTGGTAAAAATGTGTCCAGCGCTGCGGACGGCGGGCCGCATCCTCTTCGTTTGCATTGGCCGAGGGCCGCCAATTCTTGCTGACACAGGCGCTCGATCTGCAGCCGGTCGGTCGTGAAGTCGCGCTGTTCCAGCAGTCGCTTCGCGTACGTCGCCAGATCTTCCCTATTTTCGCGATCGAGAAAGAGTTCGCGTCCAATTTGTTCGACCTAATTGCGGATCCATCATGCATGTATGCTCGCCCTCACTTGGCTGCGTAGCTGGGGCCTGGATGTGGCTTTTCTCATCGAAGCGGGCGCTCTGATGGCGGCGGAGTGTGCAAGGATCCGCTTGTCCATTTCCTCCACGCGCCAGCACTGACTTGAGGGTCGGATCACCGATAAATTTCCCCCATTTCGGCCATAAGCAGCCACCGCTGGCAGATCGTGCTGGGTAAGGGAGCGAGCTCGACAGCTCAGCCTTCCTCACCCTCTATCCCCAGTCTACGGACTGCTCACCCCGGGTAGCGGTGATCAATAGATTTGGTCATCAGATGGGAAGTGGCATCGCGGCGGTAACCAATACGCTCGTAGAATGACCGAGCATCGTCCCGATCTACTCGGGTGTGGAGCACGACTTCGTGCACGCCCTTGGTGCCAGCCCAAACTTCAGCTGCGGCCATTAGCTGCATGCCGATCCCTTTGTTTCGTGCTCGGTGATCAACGACAAGCGATTGCACAACTACTTCGTATGCCTTCTCAAGTGCTGGCCTTTCATAGGCATGCACCAATCCACAGACCTTTCCTGCATGTTCAGCCACGGCCGCGAAGTGCGTGGCGTTCGCGAGCACTCGGTCTATGCGGCTTGCCAGTTCTGTAGCTTCAATGTCGTAGCCGAGCTGTCGCAGCAATTCGTTGGCGATGGGCAGATCAGATGGTCGAAGTGCACGGGTAGGCATTGGCCATATAGCCAGCTATGGCGCCGTCAGGGCCAACCCGGCGACGACCTTCTTGCACCCTGCAGCCCCGGCATCGTCCGAGAGCGAGTTTATGAGCTACCGCGTTTTACGGTCGACAGCCGTCGCCATAAGCGAGCGGCTGTCCCTGTCGCAGAGATCTCAGGGTCGCTGACTGTGCGGCTCAACCATCAGGGGTTAAGCTTGAAGTTCAGACCCGCGCGGATGACACTGACCGTATCACCATGATGGGCATTGTTGGTGTCGAACGAAAGATACTCAACTCGAGCCGACATCGTTGGGGTTATCTTGCCCTCGACGCCCAGCCCGTAGACGAAGCTCGCGTCGGTTCCGCCGCCGTTGACTAGGCCGAGGCCCGCGGTGCCGTAGACCAACAACCTGGGCTGGATCAGGTAGCCCAGTCGGCCGCGCAGCGAAGCTAACCAGTCAATTGAGTGGTTTCCCGACAAGGAAACGTCACCCTCAACACCATAGACGATCTGCTGCGATTTCCAGTTGTAGCCGAGCTGAACGCCCCCGACGACGCCGTTGTCGCCATCCACATCTTCGTGCCCTACGTGCACGCCGCCATAGAGGCCGCGCCAGATCGAGGGCAGCTCATAGGCTGACCCTGAAGTGTTCGGCCCGTCGGCCGACGCCGCTGTCACCGCGAGACCGCAGCCAGCAAGAACAGTGAGACCGATGACCCCCCTACGCAATACTCCCATCTCGTGAGCTCCTTGTCTTGAGCCGTTCCCCCAGCCCGGACAAGCGCCCCGCCGCCGACCTCACGCCGTTCGGTAGTAGCCAAGAGTTGTGACGGATGAGAGGCCCCAGCCGAGGCCTGGCGAACGGGCGACTGGTCCTCTGCCAGGGGTATGCTCGGAATAAAATCCTGGATATCAGTGGCTTGGGTGCATTTCGCCATTTGTCCGCATGTGAGCAGTTGTGTGGCGCGAACAGCACATCGCAAAGGAATTCGGCACAAAATTGGGGATATATGCGCCAACGTGGCAGACGATTCCGCTGGAGGGCGAGGCCGGTGAATAAAACCTCCAACGAGGTGGCGGGTGCCGACCGTAGCGCTCGCCTATCACTCGAAGAACGTCGCTTGCGCGCTCAACAACATGACGTCGGAAACCTTCGTCCAAAGAAAACACGTCCCGTGTCGGTCCTAAAATAAGCTCACCCAACTCCTCAGGGCGGCCGACGGGCTGACCGGCGTGGCGATGTGTGTCAGGCCTTTCGCTTGGGCGATTGAGAAGAAAGTCAGCATCAAGCATAAATTGCCGAGCCCACGCGCAACTTTTTCGCGCGCCCAAATATCCGGCTCGCCTTTGAACCCTGTGGGCGTCCAATGACGGCATTTGGTTTTCCTGACGCCGAAAGCACACCGCACCCGCGGAACCCCAGGCGGTGTGCGCCTTGTAGCGAAAGTTGTTTAGGCTCTCTTAGCCTCCACGCACCCCCGAGATCGCTGTCGCCGAATAGGCGTCGCGCTCATGCGTTCGACGCTTACGGACTATATCGCGGGGCGATGCCGGGTCGCGCCAGAGACGAGGATTACTGCCCGCCCTCCGCGGCCGATCAAGGGGCCTGTTGTGCCCCGGACGCACTGTTGCAGACATTGCCGCCTCATTGAACCGCTCTCCCAGAGTGCATATGTGTTGCGCCGGGCTTGAGCGTTTCGCGCGGCTATGGCCCGCGCAAGGAGGCGCAGATGGCTACAATGTCAGCAAGAAAATCAGACGGTGCTCTTGCACAAGCCGCGACTGCGGCGCGGGTGCGCGATCTGCACAGGACGGGCGCGCTCAGATACGTACCAGGCTTCCTGTACATCGTGGCGCTCTATGTCATCGGCAAGTTCATCTTCTCCGATCCGCGGGCGACTTTGATCCAGTGGGGCGAGTATCAGCTCTCCTGGGTCGAGGTTCTCATGGTCGGCGGCGCAATGATGGCGATCGCCGAGCAGCTGCGCGTCTCCCACCCAGGGATCGATAACACTATCGAGGCAATCCTCATGGCCGCGGTCGCGGCCGTCCAGGTGCTTCTCTTCGCGCTGGGTGCTGCAGGTGTGAGGCCGCTCGGCATCTTCAACAACACCGAGTTCCTCATGCTCACAGCGATTAGCATGGCGCAATCGGTCGTTGCGATCTTGATCAATGCCAGGACGTTGCGCCGCACGATCGGCGTTGGTGACAACGGTTAATCTCGCCGCGCAAGAAATTCAAATCGGACACTCTGGAGATCACAGGCTCTCCGGGGTGTCCGATGCAGCATTTTCCTGCTGAATATCCCTCGACCGTCTCATTGGGTGACGTCCCGCAAGTCAAGCGCCAGCGCGGGCCTGTCGCTCCTCCTCCTCGGCAGGACGTGATGAGGCCTGAACCGCAAGCCCCGGCCATGAACGCGTCGGCGCCGCCGTCGCTGCCCAATTGTGTCGGCTCTTGACATTGAAATGGAGGCGTCCCATACGAGATCACATGATCCGCGTAACAGGCGCCCAGTACTTTTGGTTTAGCTTTCCGACCATCTTGGCGGAAGGAGGGACGCGCGCGATCTGACAAATCGACCAACAAGTATCCCGACAGCCGCCAGCCACCTTGGCGGCTTTTTTGTTGCCGCCGGTGTGGCCCCACCCGAAAAGGAGACCGCACCGTGATGATATCGACCGACGACCTCCGCATTCTGACGCTCCATGAGTTGAGCACCCCTAGCGATGTAATCGGCGAATTTCCGCGCACCGCTCGGGCCGCCGACACGGTCGCCGGCTCTCGGGCGGGCGTGCATCGGGTTCTGCACGGTGACGACGATCGTCTGATTGTCATCATCGGGCCGTGTTCGGTGCATGACCCCCGCGCCGCGCTCGAATATGCGCGACGCCTCAAATCTGTACGCGACCGGCTCAGCGGTCAGCTAGAGATCATCATGCGTGTCTATTTTGAGAAGCCTCGGACGACCGTGGGCTGGAAGGGGCTGATCAATGATCCTGGCCTTGATGGCACCTTCGACATCGATCGCGGCCTGCGCATTGCCCGTCGTCTGCTGCGCGATATCGCCGATCTCGGCGTCCCCGCGGGATGCGAATTCCTTGACACCACTACACCGCAATACATCGCCGATTTGGTGGCGTGGGCAGCGATTGGAGCCCGCACCACCGAAAGCCAGGTGCACCGCGAAATGGCGTCAGGCCTGTCCTGCCCGGTGGGTTTTAAGAACAGCACGGATGGCAACGTCGCGATAGCCGTGGATGCGGTCCTTTCAGCTTCGCACCCTCATCATTTCATGGCGATCACCAAGGGCGGGCGCTCGGCGATTGCCGCCACCAGCGGCAACCCGGATTGCCATATCATTCTGCGCGGCGGCAAGACGCCAAACTACGATGCCGCAAGCGTCGAGGCCGCGAGTGCGTTAGCTGGGCGCGTGGGAGTCAAAGTGGCCATCATGATCGACGCCAGCCATGCCAACAGCGGCAAGAAGGCGGAGAACCAACCCCTGGTCGTCGAAGATGTTGCGGGGCAGATCGGCGCAGGTGACGGCCGGATCATCGGCATGATGGTGGAGAGCAACCTGTTGTCCGGCCGTCAGGATCTAACTCCCGGCACAGCTGTTGTTCACGGCCGCAGCATCACCGACGCCTGCATCGACTGGGAAACGTCTATTCAGGTGATGGAGCGTTTGGCAAGGGCAGTCGTGGCCCGCAGACGCCATCGCGCAGATACCGGATTTGCGCGCAGAAGGGAGGTGACGGTGACGTAAAAGAGTGCCGCGGCGGTAGCAAGCAGAGCCGGCAAGCCCCCATACATGGGCTGCGGCTTGGGCTGGTCTGACGTGGACCTTGACGTGCACCGCGGCTGGCTTGCGCGCCGCGCCGCCCATGCCCGAAGTTGTCTCCATAACGATAGCCGGTGACGTCGACGGCAGAATGCCAGATGCGTGGAGGTAGGTCACCGAGGTTCAAGGCGCTGGAAAGCTCGCCGGGGCCAGAAAGCAAACCTACTTCATGCGAGTGCTACCGCTCGGCCGGCTTGCCGGCTTCGCGCTGCAGGTCCTCGACAAGACGGGCGACATTGGGATCGCCCGGCGCCATCTTTGCCAGCTGCTGCGCGAAGGCGAGTGCCGCGGACGCATCGCCGGTTTCCCGGCTGAACCTGATGAGTGCCAGCAACGTGTCGAGATGATCTGGGTGGCGCGTCGCATTGTCTTTGAGAACTGCGATCGCCTCCGTCGCACGCCCAGCAGAATGCAGCGCAACGGCAAAGACATAAGCGTATCTTGCCTGGTCGGGTGCCAGCTCGGCGGAACGATGGAGTTCGCCAACGGCCTCATCGAGCCGTTTGAGCCGCACAAGCGTCAGTCCAAGCGCGTAGTGGACCCCGGCATCACCTGGCATAATGCCGGCCGCCCTATGCAGCACCCTCTCGGCGTCGCTGTCCCGGCCGGTTTGACGATAAAGGTCGGCGAGATTGACGTAGGCAGGTGCGTACTCTCGACTCAAGCGCAGCGCCGCTTCATATTCGGCTTCGGCTTCTCCGAACCGGTTTTGCTGTGCGAAGAAGGTTCCAAGCCGCGTGCGCGCCTCGGGTCTATCGGCGTTGAGCCGCTCCGACGCGATGAACTCCGTCGCGGCATTTTCAAAGCGTGAACGCTCCTTTGCCGACAGCTGAGCAGTCGGTGTGGCGGCCAACAGCGAAACGGCTCTGAGGCGCACACCCAGAACGGGATCCGAGAGCAAAGGGGATGCGAGAGGCCAACGCTGTGCCACCGGCATGGCTTCCAGCATGTCAAGCGCACCGATGCGCACCATTGGATCGGGGTCGGAGAGGGCGGACCGAGCCAAGCCGCTGTTGGCGCCCCTGGAACCGAGCTCGGTCAGCGCACTCGCGCGGGCGATCGCAGGCGCCCGGGCATCCGCGGCAAGCTCGGACAGCATGGTTGTGGCGTCCTTGCCTCCGTTCCAAGCTGCGTAGAAGCTCGCGGCAAAATTCTGGAAGCCCTTGCGATTGGGGCCGTACCAGCGCTCGATCGCGGATGCTGTCCACGCCGGCGACTTGTCGACGTGGCAGTCATTGCAGGCATTCGGTGTGCCGTAGGTGATGGATTGATCGGGACGCGGGATACGGAAACTATGATCATGCCGCTGATCGACGACCATATAGGTGCGCATAGGCATGTGGCATGAGCTGCACGCGAGGGGCGGGCTCACACTTTCGTGGCGGTGATGGGTGACAACCGCATACTTATCCGGCGCGTGACATTGCAGGCAGACATTGTCGCCCGGCAGCCGGACCTTGGCACTATGGGGCTCATGGCAATCGCTGCACGTGACGCCGGCTGCAAACATCTTGCTCTGCTTGAATGAGCCGTAATTGTAGACCTCGTCGAGCATCTGCCCGTCGGCAAAGTAGAGACCGCGGCCAATGGGTGAAACGAAGTGCGTGTCCGACAACCACTTGCCCGGCTGCCAACCTTCGGCAAATTGGCCGCGGCGGGCGTGGCATAACCCGCATGTTTCGACCTCCTTGCGCATCCTAGCGGGTGGGGTGCCGCGCACGGCGTTGCCGGTCTTCGGGTCGACCGGCCATGTCACGTTTCTGCGCTCGTCAAAGCGCACGATCAGGCCCTTGTCCGGATCGTCGCTCCTGCCGAATGGCCACCAGCTTTGCCGCTCCCGCGCCCAGTCCACGTGCCGGGAGCCCTGTCCGTGGCACCCCTCGCAGCCAACGCTGATCTCAGCGAAGGTCGTGGCGAAACGATCGGCCTTCGCATCGTAGTTCTTTCTGACACCGGTTGAATGGCACTCGGCGCACATGAAGTTCCAGTTCTGGTTCAGCTTGGTCCAGTGCAGGATGTCGTTGTGGCGAATCTCCTCATTCGGATAGAGATGGAACCAGCGCTGGCCACCTGACCCTTTCGGCCGACTGTCCCAGGCAATCGATAGCGCCTGGAGCCGGCGGTCTGGGAATTCGATCAGGTATTGCTGCAGCGGATCGATGCCAAATGTGTACTTCACCTCAAAGGTGGCGAGCTTGCCGTCGGGTCCGTCGGTCTCGACCAGAAACTTCCCGTCCCTGTGGAAGAAACGCGATCGCACGCCATAGTAGTCGAAGGTGACGCCGGAGAAATCGCCGAGCACCGTTTTGTCGGTCGCATGATCCATGGCGTGTTTGTGCTGTGAGCCGCGCCACAGATCGGCCTCGGCGCTGTGGCACCCCGCGCACGTCTGGCTGCCGACGAATGTGGCTGAGGGAGCTCCAGACAGCGCGCCTGGCGGTGCTCCATCGACTCTGTGCCTGATTATGTGAAAGGTCAGGCCACCGGCCAGCACGAACCCAGCCGCAAGTAAGGCGCTGAGCAGGATCGCTCTGCGCGAAGGTCGCCCAGGGGTTACGCCCGAGCTTCCTTGTGCAGCGACTGGTGAGCGGGGGCCAGAGCCACCCGACTTTGCCTTTCTTCCAGACTTGCGCTGGGAGCGCGCCACCATCGCACTGCCTTAAGCACGTATTCCCCCCACTATTCCCTCACCTATTCCCTGGCCCAAGGAACCCTACAACAATCCTTACCTGCCGCTGCAACGACAACATGTCGCTCGTTTTGCAGTAAACGGCGCCGGGACACCTCACAATTAAGCCATGTCCCATTTTATTGCTCGAGCGATGCTGGTCGGGAAGATTTCCTTCCAATCATCCTTCATGCTGACCACGGTCCAGTGATTGATGACGGCCGCATCGAGCGCACGGTCTAGCCTGCCGAACACAGCTCGTCGATCATAGGCATATTCGCGCACCGCATCCGTGTCATGCACGATCACCCCCAACCGAGTTCGATTCCCTGCCAGCGTTGTCCATTGCAGCATCTCAAGGTCGCCGTCGGAGTTGCCGAATGCAGCAATCGGACGCCGACCGATGTGCTCATTGATGCCGACCGGCTTGCCTGCCTTGTCATCGATGAAGTTTAATTCCGGCAGGCGGAACAGCAGTGGCCTGCCGTCGCGCATTGCAAACTTAGTCTTGATGCTTGAACCCACCACTTGCTGGGGTGGAATACCGTAGACCTCTTCGGTCCACGGACGCATGAACTCGATACCGCCGCCCGACACGATGAAGGTCTGGAAGCCATTGGCACGCAAATAGGCAAGCACTTCGAGCATCGGTTGGTAGACGAGCGCGGTGTAAGGCCGTTTGAATCTGGGATGTCGCGCAGTGCTCAGCCAATCCTTGACTGAGGTCGCAAAATCCTCGGTGGTCATACCGGCATGAGTAGCCAGGATCAATTCAAGCAAGCCATGTTCGCCAGATTTCTCTAGCGTTTCCATGTCCCCTTCCAGAGCCGCCTTGAATGGCTGTTTCATTTTCCATTCCGGATTGCGCGGCGCGAGCGCCTTTACACGGTCGAGCGCAAAGGCGACCTGCGTGTACATTGGCTGCTCAACCCACAATGTGCGTCGTTGTCGAAGGTTGCGATGCGTTGTGCCGCGGGCACGAAATCCCGCGACCCTTCGCGGGTCACGGCGGCGACGAACTCCAGGATCGATTGCTTGGCCTGGCCGTCGTTCCACGATGGCAGCGGGTCGGCCGATTGCGCCCTGGCGGAGGAGCCCAACAGCGGCAGGAAGAGCGCCGGGATCACCGCCAAAGACGATAGCAGGAAACGACGGCTGACCTTGCAATAGGACCGCATCGGCCGCGTTTGACTTCTCTCCATCACCAGCGTCTCTCGAACCGCGAGTCGCACGGCAAACGCCGATCTTGCCCCCTCACTGCAGCATCCGCTTTCCGCGCCGTGCATCCATCGTCGGGCGACCGCTTCTCAAGCTACCGAGCGGCTTTACCCAAACCATCGGGAATGACCCTGTTCCCCATTTGTAAGACTCGGTAGTCGTAACGCGCCCAGCGAAATGCGCCTTGGCCGGCGACCATGACTGTAAGGCAACAGCGGCAGAAAAAACGCCCATCTCCTCGGGAAACCTAAGGTTGCGGCCAGTGCCTTTCCGCTAGCATCGCGCCGTGAGGGACTACGGGGAGATGGTATGTACGGGGGAACGTTCTGCGGGCGTGCCGCACAGTGGCCGCGCTCATTCTCACTTGCCGGGTTGGTGGCCGGGCCCTGGTTGGCGAGCCTGCTCTTTTTGTTGCCTACCTGGTCTAAGGCCGTTGCGGAATGCATCGATGCCACAACGCTGACCCATTCCACGGCAGGCATAACCAGCTACTTCGACGATGATGAGAGGAAGGCAAACCCCGGGCTCCTCGGCATCCGTGGTACTGGCTGGTTTCTTTCGCTCACGTCGATGGTCACCGCAGAACACGTCGCGACAGCCATGCGGCTTTCGGACCAAAGCTGGAAACAAGTCGAGATTCTCGATGGCGAAACCAAGCAGTCGACAGCGGTGCGCATCCTGCGTGTTGCCGGTTCCAACCAAGAGAAGATAGCTGTCCTCGAATTGCGTTCTGAGTATTCTGGTGCGCGAGGCCTAAAGATCAGGACGCAACCTCTGACTCCCGACGAGCCCGTTGTGAGCCTCGCCTATCCCGGTAATCGTCTGCGCATTGCCAAGGGTCGCTTCGTGCAATACGGCGATAGTGATAAGTTTGCCGGTACCGCGCTGTTCGAGATCTACGATGGAGATGACCGCCTCGTGCTCGATCATGGTGCGTCGGGTGCACCAGTGCTCGATTGCGAAGGCCGCGTAGTCGCAGTTGTCAGCAACCTCTTTACACAGACGTTGCAGTTTCTATCCCGCGCCATCAAGATCTCCACGGCTTGGGGACAGCCCAATGTCGTATCTGTGCCGATTGAGGTGCTGCGAGATTCCCCCCGCGTTAAGTGAGCGAACTGAACTTCTTCCCCACGGGGGTCGGCTCCACCCTGGTCCCAGGCGCGCCGCACGCCCCTAACGGACGAGCCTCGAGCGCGCCCAGTATGCCGCGGTTGTAGGCGCTGATGTTCCAGTCGCCGATGTCGTCCACCATGACGTATTTGTAGCCGAATAGGCAATCGCGCGACGCAACGTGCGAAAAAAGCTGCGTTGATCTCGCCTAAGTGATGCGGCGGCGCCCGTTTCTTTGGGCGCCGCCGCTCCCTATCTACACTTCCGCGGAAGACTAGTCGCTCGCGGCGCTCGCGTTGGCCTTCTTGACCTCCTCCAGGACCTGACTGAGGTTGTAGCTCTCCGGAGCCTGCAGCGGCGGGAACTTTTCGTATGTCATTAAATGCCTCTGCCACAACTGCTGACCGACGGGGAGCATGTTCCAGTCGTATTGGAAGGCCGTTACCGGACCGCCCAGCGCACCACCGATGTTCATGGCCGTCTTTACGTCAGTACCAACGGCCTGCTCGAACGGATCGCGCTTGATGTTCTGCACCAAGGTGAAGTGGAACGAGGTGAGCGGCAGAAGCCATCCCGCCGGCCCGGGCTGTGACATGGTGTAGTACATCTTCCAATTCTTGTAGCGGACCGCGGACGGCGTCGCTCCTGAGAAATAGAAGAAGTGGTCGCGCGCCGACTTGGGCGACTTGCCTTCGAGGTAGTCGCGCTGGTCGAAGCCGTCGAGCGTGGTCTTGACGATGCCCGGATACTGGCCGGCCTCGATCTGCTGCTTGAGCCCCTCACCCCTGGGCCCGCCGGCGATATTGACGAGCGTCGGTACCCAGTCGAGAGCTGCGAAGAGCTGATTGTGCACCGTGCCAGGCTTGATGTGACCAGGCCAGCGGATGACCATCGGGGCGCGGTAGCCGCCTTCCCAAGCTTCGCCTTTCTGGCCCTTGAACGGCGTGACGCCGCCGTCCGGGAAGGTGATCGCCTCGGCGCCATTGTCGGTCGTGAAGACGACGATGGTGTTGTTGGTCTGACCCATGTCGTCGAGCTTCTTCAGCACATCGCCGATGTTGTCGTCGAGCTGCTTCATGCCGGCTTCATTCACGCCCCAATCCTTGCCGCCCCGCTCGCCGACCATGGCTTCGTACTTCGGCGACAGCACCGTCGTGACGTGCATGCGCGCCGGGTTGTACCAGACGAAGAACGGCTTGCCGGTCTTCTTGGGATCGTTGCGGTCGAGGAAGTCGATGACCTTGGCGGAGATCTCTTCGTCCACCGTCTTTGAACGCTCGAGCGTCAGCGGGCCTTCATCGCTGCAGCTCTGGTTCTTCTCGGTGCCGTCGGAGGATTTGCACGACAGCACCGGGCGCGGCGGTGTCAGGCAAATCGTGGTCTGGGGATCCACGGCACCGGGTGCTTCCGGCACCCCGGGAATCGGCGTGTTCTTGCAAGGAGGTGCGACCGTCTGCTGAAGCGGCGTCTTGTTGATGTCCGGGAAGCTCACCTGCTGCATGGCGTCGAGGTGATAGAGATAACCCCAGTATTCCTGGAAACCGTGCGCGGTCGGCAGCGCTGCGGTGTGATCGCCAAGATGATTCTTGCCGAACTCACCGGTGGTGTAGCCGAGGTCGATCAGGAACTTGGCGAGCGCTGGAGTACCGGGCCGCAGATAGGATGGGCTGCCCGGCAGTTGCGGCGGGATCATGCCCGTGCGCAGCGGATACATGCCGGTGAAGAAGGCATTGCGTCCGGAGGTGCAGCTTTGCATGGCCACATAGTCCATGAAGATCGCGCCCTCATTTCCGATGCGGTCGATACTGGGGGTTTCCCCGA
>Ga0306920_100000469_pt1 | contig 46708 bp, 38 predicted proteins | sample flu12Cox44000170_FD_204666 | JGI IMG/M metagenome (GOLD analysis project Ga0306920, IMG submission 204666) | Lab enrichment of tropical soil microbial communities from Luquillo Experimental Forest, Puerto Rico - flux4day.12C.oxic.44.000.170 (v2)... | ecosystem: Environmental > Terrestrial >... | reverse complement strand
GCAAGAGGGCCTGTTTGGCCAGCTCCTTTACGCGGAAATCGCCGAGCTCGATGTCAGCAGAATGCGCGAGAGCGGCAGGAATTTGGATAAGACCTACGCCGAGTATCAGAGACTTATCTCGGAAGCGACGCGCCAGAGTCCCGCACACACCAAGGAAATCCAGGCGGCCGCGGCGATATTCGATCAAGTGGTGTCCGATTCCCATGCGGTTCGCGAAGCGACTCTCGTCGGCGACGACACGAAAGCTATGAACCTGTTGCGGGGAAGCGTCGATGGCGAATTGCAGCGGGGACAACAGGCCATCGCAGGGATCGTGGAAGAGATACGCAAATCCGTGGACCTGCAATCCGACGAACTTACGGAGAAGACGCATCGCGCCACCCTGTTCCGCTGGCTAGTCATCGGGTTGGGCTTGGCCGGATCCTACGCGGCGGTCTTTTTCCTAATCCAGATGGAGGTTGTCCAGGAACTGTTGAATTTGCACGACAGCATCCAATCGCTGGCAGACGGAAAGTTGGACCAGCCGATTCCTTATCTGGATCGAAAAAACGAAATCGGGGAGATCAGCCGGGCGCTGCTGACGTTACAACGAGGAGCGCGGGAGCGCGAGATCCAGGGCTGGGTGAAGAGCGAGGTAGCGGCGACGCTGCAACGGTTACAAGCGGCGCAGGATTTTGCAGGATTCGCAAACGCATGGTTGTCGCGGTTGTCGGAGGCGATCCCGCTTCTCTACGGTGCGTTTTATATTGCCGACGAAAGCGGGAAAAGATTCTTGCGCGCAGGGACGTTTGCGATCAGCGATCCGGATCGCCCGAGCGAGTTTGCGTTCGGCGAGGGGCTGGCAGGTCAAGCGGCTGTGGAGCGGCGCACGTTGGAGATTGCCGCAGGTGAACAGATCCACATCACCGCCGGGATGGGGACGGTGAAGCCCGGCAAGATTCTGTTTGTGCCGGTTATCAATCAAGACGCGGTCACGGCGGTGATCGAACTGGCACCCGCTTCGTCCTTAAATGAGAGGCAACAGGCTTTGCTGGATGCGCTTTTGCCCTCCGTAGCGCTGAGTGCGGAGATCCTGGCTGGGAATATCGAGACGAAAAAACTTCTCGAGCGCACCCAGGCACAAGCGGAAGCACTGGCGTCCTCGGAACGGCAAATCCTGGTGCGAAAAGAGGAATTGGAGGCGATTAACCAGGCGCTTGCAGAATCGGAAGTGGACTTGCGGCGTGCCAAGGAAGTGGCGGAGGAAGCGACCAGGATCAAGGCGGACTTCCTGGCAAATATGAGCCACGAAATCCGCACACCCATGAACGCGATCATCGGGATGTCGCATTTGACGCTGAGGACGGGACTGAATCCGCGGCAAAGAGATTATGTGAGGAAGATTCAGATGTCCGGCCAGCACCTGTTGGGAATCATCAACGACATACTGGATTTTTCAAAGATTGAAGCGGGGAAATTGTCGGTGGAGAGCATTGACTTCGATCTGGAGAAGGTGCTGGAGAACGTGAGCAACCTGATCTCCGAGAAGGCCTCCGCCAAAGGATTGGAACTGATTTTCGATATCGAGCCGTCGGTTGCTACACAGTTGAAGGGTGACCCGCTGCGGCTAGGACAAATTTTGATTAATTTCTGCAACAACGCCGTTAAGTTTACAGAGAGTGGCGAGATTGTCGTCGGCGCGCGTGTGGTGGAGAAGGATGGGGATGGCCAATTGGTGCGATTTTCGGTGAGCGACACCGGGATAGGACTTACGCAGGAGCAGATGGGAAGGCTGTTCCAAGCGTTTGAGCAGGCGGATGCTTCGACGACACGCCAGCATGGCGGGACCGGGCTGGGGCTCGCGATTTCGAAAAGACTGGCGCAGTTGATGGGCGGTGATGTGGGCGTTACGAGCGAAGTGGGGAAAGGAAGCATATTCTGGTTTACGGCGCGGCTGGGGATCGGGACGGCGCCGACGCGCCGAGCGCCGAGGCCAGATTTGCGGGGCCGACGGGTACTGATTATTGATGATAATCCGCAGGCGCGGGCGGTGTTGTCGAGCATGCTGGAGAGTCTGACGTTCAAGGCGCATGAAGCCCCTTCGGGGCTGGAGGGAATTGAAATGGTTCGCCAGGCCGCTGAAGGTGGCGAACCTTACGAGATTGTTTTTGTGGACTGGCAAATGCCCGGGATGGACGGAATCGAAGCGGGGAAACGGATCCGGGCGCTGCCGAACCTGGCGGTACGTCCGCAACTGGTGATGGTGACGGCATATGGGCGCGAAGAGGTGTTGAAACAGGCGGAGGACAATGCGTTCGCCAACGTGCTGATCAAGCCGGTGACGGCGTCTATGCTGTTTGATTCCGCGATAGAGGTTTTGGGCGCCCAGCACGAAAAAGACTCCGATGTTCCGACGGGACCCAGCCGAGAACCTGGAAGATTGCGGGGCGCGCGTGTGTTGCTGGCCGAAGACAATGAACTCAATCAGGAGGTTGCGCTCGGGCTGCTGAAGGACGCTGAAATGGCTATTGACGTGGCCGAGAACGGAGAAGTTGCGTTGCAGATGGTGCGCAGCGGCAAATACGACCTAGTGCTGATGGACATGCAGATGCCGGTAATGGATGGGATCGCAGCGACCAAGGCGATCCGATCCCATCCGCAACTTCGCACGCTACCCATTATTGCGATGACGGCCAACGTGATGGCCGCGGACCGGGAGAAGTGCATCGAGGCGGGAATGAACGATCACGTGGCGAAGCCGATCGATCCGGATGAACTCTTCGCGACACTGTTGCGCTGGATCAAGCCACTCGCGGGAGGCGGCGCCACCGCGAAGGAGAAGGTTGCGCCGTCGGTCGCGAGTACTCTTACAGTGGCGAACGCACGGGAATCCGATACGCTCGAGATCCTCGGAGTGGACACGAAGTCCGCGTTGCGGCGAACGGGGGGCAACCGGAAACGGTATGAAGCGTTGCTGCGCAAGTTCGCCGAGCCGTCCGCGGGAGGGGTGGGAGAAATTCGCGCCGCGCTAGCGGCGGGCGATACGGTGACGGCCGCGCGAGCGGCGCATTCCTTGAAAGGCGTGGCGGCCAATCTTGGCGCCAGCGAAGTGTCGGACATTGCGGCGAAGGTGGAGAGCGCGGTCACAGAGGGACAGGGCGTGAAGGAATTACTGGATTCGCTGGCGGCTTCGTTTGACAAGATCGCGGGGGCTATCCGGGCGGCGCTGCCAAACGAGCAGGCTGCCGGAATTGCCGAGAAATCCGCGGATCCCGGCACCGTGGCCGAGCCCCTGAGCCGCCTGAAGAAATTATTGAAGAATGACGACGGAGATGCCGCGGATTTCATATTGGAAGCCCGGCCAAGCCTGTCCCGAGTGCTGACCGACATGGAAATCAGCACGCTTGCGGGACAGGTGGGAAATTTCGATTTCGCGGCGGCACTCAATTCCCTTTCCGATATTGCCGCCCGCCTGTCTCTTAAACTGGAGTGACCGATGGCCCAAGCAGCGACACAGAAGGCAGCAGCGCAAAAGTCCATTTTGATTGTGGACGACACGCCGATCAATATCGGCGTGATTTCGGGGGCACTGAAGGATTCGTTCAAGACGAAGGTGGCCACCAATGGCGAAAGAGCTCTGGCGATCGCTTCGGGCGAAGATAAACCCGACCTGATTCTGCTGGACGTGATGATGCCGGAGATGGATGGGTATGAGGTTTGCCGGCGGCTAAAAGCGAATCCTGATACGCTGAATATCCCGGTGATTTTTCTAACGGGACAGACGGGAACCGAGGACGAAACACGAGGGTTTGAAGTTGGGGCCGTGGACTACATTCATAAGCCATTTTCCGAGGCGGTGGTGAAGGCGCGCGTGCGGACGCATCTGATGCTACGGGAAGCGCACGAGCAAATCGCGCGGCAGCTGGTGGCGATCAATATCGAACTGGAAATGGCACGGCAAATTCAGTTGTCCATTTTGCCGCGCGACACGCCGAAACTGGCGGGGCTCGACATTGTGGCCAGCTATATGCCCATGACGTCGGTGGCAGGGGATTTTTACGACTTCATTATTGTGGACGAGAAGCGGGTAGGGATTTTGATCGCGGATGTGTCGGGACATGGATTGCCGTCGGCGTTGATCGCTTCCATGTTACAAGTGGCGTTGACAGCTCAGGCGGTGCACGCGTCGGAACCGGCACGCGTGCTGTCCGGATTGAATCAGGCGCTGTGCGGAAAATTCGAACACAATTTCGTGACGGCCGCGTACGTGTTCGTGGACATGGAAAAGAAGATGATGACGTACGCCGGCGCGGCGCATCCTCCCTTGCTGTTCTGGGGCGGGTCCGTCAGCAAGGTCAGCGAAGTATTGGAAAACGGCTTGTTCCTTGGCCAGTTCCCGGAAGCAACGTATAAGTCCTTACAATTGCCGATCGAGGCCGGCGATCGGGTTGTTCTCTATACCGACGGAGTGCCTGAAACCAAAAGCCCATCGGAAGAGGAATTTGGGACAGCACGTTTCAAGCGGTTTATGGAGAGCAAGCATGGATTGTCCGTGGATCAGTTCGCGGATGGGTTGATGGAGGAACTGTCACGCTTTTCCGAGCAACCGCGCGGCCAAGGGCAGCAGGACGACATCACGGTGCTGACGATCGATTTCAAGAGCCGTGACTGACGCCAGCTAATACTTGTACTCGTATATAGTATGGCCTGATCGCCGGGGAGAACATGCCCCTCGAGACCAGAACATGGACGATCCATCAGAATGGGACGGTAACTCAACACATCATCAGTAGCGTCGATGCGACTGGGAATGTAAGCGGGACGCTCAACTCCGTGGCCATGTCTGGATTCTGGAACGAGGTCCTGCAAAAGCGGTGCCGTTATTTTCCCACATAACGGCTAACTGTCAAATTCGATGGCGCTAGTTTCTTGACGTCCAGCTCGCCCCTCTTGTCCTTATCCAACCTCTCGAATTCTGACTCCATGAACCCCATGTACTCCTGCCTGGAGATCATGCCTTTTTTATCCGCCTTCATAAGGGGCAGCAATTGCCTGACCTGATCCTCTCCGATTGCCAGGTTATCCTGGGACTTCGGAACCGCAGCTTTTTCCGCCGCAGCACTCCCAAGCATAGCCCCGACCGCAAGCAACCCTGTGATAACGGCGACAACGCGTACTCTGGTTGTTGGCCTCAGCATATGATTGACTCCTCTTGCCCGATTCGGCGGTGCCCGCTGCCGTGGCGGACTAGGCCCGTGCTTGCCGGGATGCCGCAGGTTTGCGCTTCCGGATGTTCGCCAATGTACACCGGCCCGGCCAAAATTCGTTCCTGCAAAAATCGCATCCATCAAATCGAAAATGATGAAACAAGAGAAGATGCAAACGGACTGTGGGTCTCCGGATTCGAAGGTCAGAGTCTATCGGTGAACACAGCGGACAAATTACAAAAAAAGGAGGTGAACGATGAGGCTTGCGAGTGGAGGCTGTTAAATGTATCTTCACGGCCGCGGGGGAATCCTACCGCATTCACGGATAGAGGAGACATCATGATCTTAGGCGTGACGACCTTGACGTTCGTACAAGTAATCATCAGCTTGATCGGAATCTTGTCGGGATTGGTGGTCGTGTTCGGAATCCTGGGCTCGAAGTGGCTCAGTGGGTGGAACATGGTGTTTCTGGTAACCACGGTGTTGACCAGCGTGACCGGGTTCTTCTTCCCGTTCCACGCACGTACTCGGCGTCCTGTCTTTGATCGTGCTGCCGGTGGCCATCGCGGCACTGTATGTGTCACTGTACTTCAACGTGTTCGTGCTGGTGGCGCAGTTATTCACCAAGACTAAAGTCGTGCCTTCCCGTGCAAGCCCTAGAGAGATGTGCGAGTGCTGCCACCGGTGGGTGGCGGGATTATAATTGCACGCATGGGTTGGGCTGTTTCACCGACGCGGCAGGAAGCGCATTTGCGACTGCATTGCGTGAATGTGTTTGTACGCGACCAGGAGCGTAGCCTGAGGTTTTATCTGGAACAACTGGGATTCCGGCTGGCGTTTGATACGCGGCTGCAGTCGGGAGAGCGATGGGTGGCGGTGGCTCCGCTGGATGGGGCCGCGATCCTTTCGCTGCTGGCACCGAAACCGAACTCGGAACAATTCAAGTTAATAGGACGAGCAACGCAGGTGGTTTTCGTTACCGATGATGTCAGCGCGAAATTCAAGGAATGGAGCAAGCGCGGGGTTCGTTTTTCGAGCGTCCCGAGGCTGAAACGCATTAAATACGACGAACGGGCACAGGCTGCGGAAGCTTCCGCGATGCTTCTTGGAGTGGAGACGCCCGTCTGGGGCGGAGTCTTCGCGCGGTTCCAGGATATTGACGGCAATACGTTCTCACTCGTGAGTTTCGACGAAGTGACGCATGCAGTGGAGGCGCACCGGCGCGCGATGATGCAGAAGTTGGAAGTCGAAAGACGCGCGGCACAAGAGCTGGAGATTGCGAAGCAGGTGCAAGCGCGGCTCTTCCCGCAAAGCCGGCCGAGCGCGCGCACTCTGGAGTATGCGGGCATGTGCCTGCAAGCAAGGCAGGTAGGCGGCGATTATTACGACTTCCTGGATCTTGGGGGGCAGAGGCTGGGGCTGGTGATCGGGGACATTGCGGGAAAAGGAATCGCTGCGGCGCTCTTGATGGCGAACCTACAGGCAAACATGCGAAGCCAGTGCGCTATGGCTCTTGACCAGCCAGAGCGGCTATTGCAGTCGGTGAATCAACTTTTTTGCGAGAACACGACCGACGGGTCGTTTGCGACGCTGTTTTTTGCGGAGTATGACGACCGGATGCGGCGCTTGCGTTATGCGAATTGCGGGCACCTGTCGGCCTTGCTGTTGCGAGGCGATGATTCGCTAGAGCGGCTCGATTCGACGAGCACGGTGCTGGGCGTGTTCAAGAAATGGGATTGCATGATGGGAGAGAGCCAGCTTGGGCCAGGAGACCTGTTGGCGCTTTATACGGACGGAGTCACTGAGACTGTGAATGATGCGGGTGAGGAATTTGGAGAAGAGCGATTGATAGAAGCGTTGCGGCGGCACCGCTGGCTGTCGCCGGAGGAATTGCTCACGACGGTGGTGGAGGAAGTCCGAGGATTCAGCCCCCAAGAGCAAGGCGATGACTTGACGCTGGTCGTCGCCAAATGCCGAGAAAGCACGTAGGAAAAGTTTACCCCGACTGGGTCGGATGCTGTCGTGCCGCGTGTTCGTGATGCTCGGCTGCCTTGTGATGATGCTCTGCTGCCTGCTTTGACATAAATTTGCCGTCACTGGTTACCCGAAGACAATCCAGTGCAATCGAACTAAAGAGCCCTAAGTGTTGCGCTCGGTTGTTAAGATGGGTTACAGCAGCACGAATAAGATTCGCTCCTCCATGGTCCCAGAGATAGTCGTTAGCACACTAAGGAGGGGCGAGCTTGACGCTGTGTTCAGATGCAAGAGGTACCGGAAGCGGGCGCGACCAGACTGCATATGGTGGTTTGCACACAGACGGTCGCACGGCGATAGGTCCACCTTGACGGTGCATCTAAACTGACTAGGCGATGACAGCGACCGTGGATACGCCTGCCGAGACCTGGCAGGAACAAGAGATTGTTGTTGTGCCTGGAATTGCAATGAGAGCGGAAGCCGGCAGAGCGCGGCAGCTACCCTTTGCCCTGACGATCTTTCTCAGCGCGTTCTTGCTCTTTCAAGTGCAATTACTGCTGGGAAAAGGAATTCTACCCCTCTTTGGCGGCGCGCCGGCGGTATGGACCGCGTGCGTGCTGGTCTTTCAATTGCTGTTTCTGGCGGGGTACGGATATTCGCACGGGCTAGCCAGTTGGATTCCCTTGCGAAGGCAGATCCTGGTTCACGGGATTCTGCTAGCCATATCCGCTGTATATCTTGCTCTTTTGGGCTATGTCCGGGCCACGCCGATTGGTCCCGTTGCCAACTGGCGGCCGCAGCCGATGGCCAACCCGACGTGGACCATCATTGAATATCTGATTAGCGCGATTGGCCCGCCATTCTTCCTGCTGTCGGCCACGAGCCCGCTGATGCAACATTGGTTCGCGCAGGGGGCCCCGAAAAGGTCGCCTTACCGTCTGTATGCGCTCTCGAATGCGGGATCGCTCGTGGGGCTGTTGTCGTATCCGTTCCTGGTGGAACCGCATTTAGGGTTAGGTGTACAAGGTTGGGCGTGGGCCGCGGGATACTGCTTGTTTTTGGTTTTCTACTACTTCAGTGCGCGAAGCACCGCGCGCACGATTAATCCAGTCGCACTGAAGGAAGTAACCAGCGCGGCTCCCGAGCCACGCACAGCGAGTGTGGGATGGCCGCTTCGGCTGCTCTGGATCATCCTGGCGGCGTGTGCCTCCATCCTACTGCTGGCAACGACGAACCTGATCTGCCAGGAAATTGCCGTGAGCCCATTTCTATGGGTGTTTCAACTGAGCTTATACCTGGCTTCGTTTATCCTGTGCTTTGAAAGCGACCGCTGGTACGGGCGAGAGATTTTTTGCCCGCTCTTTGCGCTGACCGTTGGGTTCGTCATCGTGGTCTCGCTCCCGAATGCCAAGTATTCGTTCCTGATGCAGCTTGCCGCGTACTCCGCGCTGCTGTTCGCGGGGTGCATGGTCTGCCATGGCGAGGCGGCACGAAGGCGGCCGAAGGCGGAATCCCTGACGGACTTTTATTTTTCCATTGCGGCGGGCGGCGCGGTGGGGGGAATCGTGGTGAGCTTGCTGGCTCCGTGGCTGTTCCCAAATTATTGGGAATATCCGCTGGGAGTTCTGGGGTGCATGGCCGTGGTGTTAGGTGTCGCAGCGCGGGAGCGTTCGTCTTGGTGGTACACGGGGAGGGCCTCGCTGGCGCTGCTGATCGTTGGAGGAATTGCGCTACTGGCGCCGAAGACCCTTGCTCCCATCTGGGCAGCGGCAGCGCGAGTGCCCCGAACGGTCAGTGTTTTGACGGCTGCAGTATTTGTGGGGGCCGCGGTTTTCCGCTATACATTGGAACGCCGAAGTTCGCGACTCACGCCCGCGCCCGTCTTCGTTCGCAGTGCGTCGAGAATTGCGCTGGCCTTGCTCGCGGCGGGGTTGATGATTCCGCAGAAGGCCGCGCTTTACCACGTTATTGCGTCATCGAGGAATTTCTACGGGGTGCTGTCCGTGGTAAGCGTGGATAAGGAAAACTATCTGGCGCTAAGGTACGGCAACACCGCCCATGGATTTCAGTATCAGGACCCGCAAAGAACGCGGGTCGCGACGGGCTATTACGGACCGGGCAGTGGAGCGAATATCGTGATCCGGAACTGGCCGCGGCATCCGCTGCGCGTGGGACTCGTCGGGATGGGAGTGGGAACGCTCGCGGCACTGGCAAAACCCGGCGATGTCTTCCGGTTCTATGAAATCAACCCCGACGTTTACAAATTGTCCAGTGGAAATCACCCGTACTTCACTTTCTTGCGGGATTCCCCCGGGCGAATCGAGGTCGTTCCCGGCGACGCGAGGCTATCGCTGGAACGGGAATTCCGGAGCAGAGAACTACAGAAGTTTGATGTACTGGTTCTGGACGCGTTTTCGAGCGACGCGATCCCGATGCACCTGCTGACGCGCGAGGCGTTTTTCATTTATGAAAAACACCTGCGGGGGCGGGAGTCGGTGATCGCCGTGCATATCAGCAATCAAACGCTGAACCTGCGGCCGGTACTTGCAGGCATTGGACACGAGTTCGGCTTTCACGCGCTGCGAATCTATGCACTCGATCCCACGGGTCCCTACTCGCAATCTGATTGGATCGTGCTTTCGCATGATCCGGCTTCTTTGTCGGCCCAGGAGATCACGCGACATGCGGAAGCGTTCCCAGGGCAGACACGGCCCATTTCCTGGACCGACGATTACAGTGATTTGTTGCAAGTGATACGCTGGCGCGACTAGGCGGGAGAGGGCATGACTTCTGTCACCGATTACCACGCCATGCTCGCGGTTGCGTTTGCGGAAGCACGCCTTGGGCTCAAAGAAGGCGGCATTCCCATAGGTGCGGCTATTTTCGATTCAACAGGAAAATTGATCGGGGCCGGACATAACCGCCGCGTGCAACAGAACGACCCGTCCGTACACGGAGAGACAGACGCGTTTCGAAGGGCAGGCCGGCAAAAGAGCTACCGCAAGCTGACTATGGTGACGACGCTCGCGCCCTGCTGGTATTGCAGCGGTTTGGTGCGACAGTTTGGATTTGGCACCGTGGTGGTTGGGGAAAGCAGGAACTTTCAGGGCGGGATCGATTGGTTGCGTTCCCTGGGAGTCCGGGTAATTGACCTCGACTCGCAGGAATGTGTTTCTCTGCTTGCAGAGTATATTCAAGCGAATCCCGCCGAGTGGAATGAAGACATAGGGCAAGAATAGTGCTTTGCAGAAAGCTTTATTGCGTCCGGGTCAGCACCTGCGTGGGACCTAGGCGAGCGTTGAGGGCACGGATTTTTCGGTCCAACGCCGGCGAATCGTGGAGAGGAATTGGCTTTTGCTTTTCTGAATGTGGCGGATGAGGGCTTGGTTGTCCGTGTCTTCGTGGGCGGCGGCCCAGAGGACCATCTCGGTGAGAACAGGAGCGAGGTCCATTCCCTTTTGCGTGAGCAGATAGATTAGTTTTCGGCCGTCGGAAGGATCGCGGCGGATGGCAATGATGCCGTGGGCTTCCAGCTTACGAAGACGATCGGCCAAGATGTTGGTTGCGATATGCTCGTAAGATTCCCGGAATTGCTTGTAGGAGCGGAAGCCGCGGAGCATCATGTCACGGATGATCAGCAGGGACCAGCGATCGCCGAGGATCTCGACGGAAGCGTTCAGGGGACACCCGGAGCGGCGTTTGGAGCCCAGGCCTCGCTTTGACATTTTTTCACCATACCCTAAATCACTTGCATTTCACAAGTAACCTGGGGCACACTTCCTTTTGTCATGGAGATTTTTTCTTCCATAGTTCAAAATAGCCGGGAGAGACCGCCTCATAGCCCGCACGATCTGCATGACCAATCCGACGCCCGGCTCGAGCCGAGTGCTGATTCGACACGGACGGGCACAAAGCCCGGGAAGGAGTAAGAGATGAGCGGTGTACGAGTGCTGGTGGGAACGCGCAAGGGCGCGTTTATTTTGACCTCGGATGGAAAGCGCGAGCGGTGGGACATCAGCGGGCCGCACTTCGCGGGCTGGGAGATGTATCACGTCAAGGGATCGCCGGCCGACCCGAAACGGCTCTATGCGTCGCAGTGCAGCGGGTGGTTTGGGCAATTAATCCAGCGCTCGAACGACGGCGGGAAGACCTGGGAGCCGGTTGGAAACAAATTTGTGTATGACGGCGTGCCGGGTACGCACCAGTGGTACGACGGAACACCGCACCCTTGGGAGTTCAAGAGGGTGTGGCACCTGGAACCGTCGCTGAACGATCCGGATACGGTGTATGCGGGAGTGGAAGACGCGGCATTGTTTCGCACGACGGACGGCGGGCAGAACTGGGAGGAACTTTCCGGGCTGCGCAAACACGGATCGGGCCCGCACTGGCAGCCGGGCGCTGGCGGAATGTGCCTGCACACCATTATTCTGGATCCCAGCAATCCCAACCGGATTTTTATCGCGATTTCCGCGGCGGGCGCTTTCCGAAGCGACGACGCCGGGAAGACATGGAAACCGATCAACCAAGGACTGCGTTCGGAGCACATTCCCGACCCGACGGCCGAGGTGGGCCATTGCGTTCACCACGTGGCGATGCACGGGTCACGACCGAAGGTGCTGTTCATGCAGAAACACTGGGATGTGATGCGCAGCGACGACGGCGGAGATTCCTGGAAAGAAGTGAGCGGAAATCTACCAACGGATTTCGGGTTCGTGATTGACGTGCACGCGCACGAGCCGGAGACGATTTATGTTGTGCCGATCAAGAGCGACTCAGAGCACTTTGTACCAGATGGCAAGTTGCGCGTGTATCGAAGCCGGTCGGGTGGAAACGAGTGGGAGGCGCTGACAAAAGGCCTGCCGCAGAGCAACTGCTACGTGAACGTGCTACGCGATGCAATGGCGGTGGATTCGCTGGACAAGTGTGGTGTGTATTTCGGCACCACGGGTGGGCAGGTGTACGCATCGGCAGACGCGGGAGACAACTGGAGCCCGATCGTGCGCGATCTGCCGGGGGTGCTTTCGGTGGAGGTCCAGACGCTGCCATGATCCGAGTGGTGCTTCCGGCGCATTTGAGAGGATTGGCGCGCGTTCGCGGTGAGGTAGAGCTAGACATCACTGGTCCGGCAACGCAGCGGTCGGTCGTGGACGCGATCGAAGCCCGCTATCCCATGCTGCAGGGGACGATCCGCGACCACGTTACGCAGAAACGGCGTCCGTTTTTGCGATTCTTCGCGTGCGCGGAGGACCTTTCCCATGAATCGCCGGATGCGCCGCTACCTGACGCCGTTGTGTCCGGGGTGGAGCCGCTTCTGATCATCGGAGCGATTGCCGGCGGGTAAAGGCTTATACCGCTGAGGTGCATTTCCTGCCTAACCGGAAGCCTATTGCCCACATCTATTGTTTTACCCGTTTAAATGACGTGTGAGGACACAATGATGGTATCCGCGCTACAAACGGCGCCAATTTCTAGAAAGAAGATGTGGGCGGGGCGGACCCTGAGCGGGCTGGCGGCTTTGCTCCTGCTGGGATATCCGGAAAGCGAGATTATCGGTATCGGGATCCTCCTGCTGGTGTGCACGATCGTTTACATCATTCCCCGCACCGTCATTCTTGGCGCAATTTTGCATACCGGCTACCTGGGCAACGCCGTAGCTACCCATTTGCGGGTCGGCGATCCGTTGTTTCTCCATGTCCTTTTCCCCACGTATGTTGGCGCGTTGCTGTGGGGAGGGCTGTGCTTGCGAGAAGAGCGGCTGCGCGGCCTCATTCCGCTGCGCAGGAAGAGGTGAACGCCAATGTGCAGGAATATCAGGACGCTCTACAATTTCGATCCGCCCGTGACGGAGGAAGAAGTCCGCGCGGCCTCGCTGCAGTTTGTGAGAAAGATCAGCGGCTTTCATAAACCGTCGAAGGCGAACGAAGGGGCGTTTCTAGCGGTGGTGGAAGAAATTGCTGGCGCCTCGATGCGTCTCCTGCGGGCGCTAGAAACCAACGCGCCACCGAAGAATCGAGAAGAAGAGGCCGCAAAGGCGAAGGCGCGTGCGGCGGAGAGATTTGGGAATTGAGTAGGGCGTTGCAGTGGCGGTGAATTCCAAGGGGCACACTCTTCTGTTTCAGGGGGCGAGGCCCATACTGACCGAATACGACGAGCCAGCACCTACCCCCGCAGCATTGGGGATGGGCTGTTCACGCATCCACATGGTTTGCGAATCGAGTGGTTTGCGTTGCACCCCGCTGAACGAGTTGCGGGACACACTGAACTACTCCCATTGGATCGTTAGAGCGCGTTTCCTGGACGGGTAGATCCACGTACGAACCACCTCCGTCGTGCGATTCGGGTGCGGGTGGGTTACACTGGGCGGCCATGAGCGTGATCGACGAAGTTCTCGCCGCAAACGAAATTTACGCGCGGACGCATGAATTGCGCAAACTGACGCCGCGCCCGGAGCGCAAGCTGGCGGTGCTGACCTGCATGGATACGCGGCTTTCGATTCGGACGCTGGGGTTGAAAACCGGAGACGCGCACATTATCCGGAACGCCGGGGGCATCGTGACGGACGACACGCTGCGCTCGCTAGTGATCTCGCACCACCTGCTGGGGACCGAGGAGATCATGGTGATCAACCACACCGATTGCGGCCTGATGCATACGAGCGAACAGGACTTGCGCACGAGAATCCAGAATCGCACGGGAACGGCGGCGGTTGCGCCGGCTTTCTTCTATGCCTTCCAAAACATCGAAGAGAATGTGCGCCATCAGTTGCAGAAGTTGCGGACGCACCCGTGGATTCCTGAGGAGGTTGTGGTCCGCGGGTTCGTCTACGACGTGACGAACGGACTGCTCCGGGAAATCAAGAATACTTGACGGCGGTCTGCACAACCCCCTCCCTTACATTCCTTTACCTGCGAACGCTTGCAAAGAGGAATTTGAGACTCCTGTTGACTACTTACAGGGCCGTGGTAGATTCCTGTTGACGTTCTAAAGGAACGCCCGTCTAAAGGAGCGTATGGCCGCTACTAAGAGTGAGGTCTTGCAAGGGACGCTGGATTTGCTGGTGCTGAAGACGCTCGACTCGATGGGGCCGATGCACGGCTTCGGGATCGCCTTGCGGATTCAACAAGTGTCGGAAGATCTACTGAAATTAAACCAGGGAACGCTCTACCCTGCCCTGCTGCGGCTCGAACAGCGCGGGTGGATCGCGTCCAAATGGGGCGTTTCGGAAAATAACCGCAAAGCCAAGTACTACTCATTGACGCGCGGCGGGCGGAAGCAGCTTGTGGAAGAAGCGGCGAACTGGGTGCGCATGTCCGCGATGATCAACCGGATGCTGAGGACGGGCTAGGCGATGCGTGAATCTTGGCGGGAAATTCTTTGCCGTGTGGCGGGGCTTTTCTGGCGGCACCGGGAAAAGGAACTGGACGCGGAGCTGCGTTCGCACCTTGAAATGGCGGTGGAGCGCAACCGCGGCCGCGGTATGGGCGGCGAGCAAGCGCGGCGGGAAGCGCTGCTTGCGTTTGGCGGACTGGAGCAGACCAAGGAAAACTACCGCGAGCAGAGGGGGCTGCCCGTGATCGAGACGACGCTGCAAGACTTGCGGTTTGGATTGCGGATGCTACGGCGGAGCCCGGGATTTTCGACGCTGGCAATTCTTTGCCTGACCCTGGGAATCGGTGCGAATGCCGCGGTGTTTAGTTGGATCGAAGGAGTGCTGCTGCGGCCATTCCCGCTAGTCCCCCATCAGGAGAGGATGCTGGCGGTGAGCGGAACATCGCGCTGGGCGGCAGAGGACGGTGGCGTATCGTGGCCAGACTTCGTGGACTTTCGGAAAGGATGCACGCTAATTGACGCATTTATCGCGGAGAAAATCGTCGGGACGACGCTTAGCATTGGGGACCGGGCGGAACGCGTTTCCGGAAGTGTGGTATCCGCGAATTACTTTGATGCCCTCGAGGTGCATCCGATTCTGGGGCGTGGATTCGAGCCCGCCGAAGACACGGGGCGCAACGGACACCCGGTGACGGTGATCAGTTATCAGATGTGGAGGGAGCGTTTTCAGGGCGATCCAGCAATCATTGGCAAGACGCAGATGTTCAACGGCACGCAACATACAATCGTGGGCGTGGCACCGAAAGGATTTTACGGGACGTTCGTCGGCTACGCGTTCCAGTTCTGGGTGCCGGCTTCCATGCAGGAAACATTTGAAACCGGCGGATACAAACTGGAGGATCGCAGCGCGCGTTGGATAGAAGGATTCGTGCGGCTCAAACCGGGTGTGAGCCGCGAGCAGGCGCAAGTAGAGATTTCCGCGGTTGCCAAACGGCTGGAGAGCGACTATCCGGAGACGAACCGAGGCCGCGGCATTAAACTGTTTCCGTTGTGGCAAACACCATTCAACAATGCGGGCGCGCTGGCGCCTACGCTTGGCATCGCCCTGGCCGTAGTTCTTTTTGTGCTGTTGATTGCGTGCGCGAACGTCGGGAACCTGTTGCTGGTGCGCGCGTTCAAGCGACGGCATGAAATGACGGTCCGGCTGGCGGTGGGTGCGGGGCGCCGGCGGCTGCTGAGGCAACTGCTCACAGAAGGCTTGGTCCTTTCGGCGGTCGCGGCGGCCGGGGGACTCGTGCTGGCCTACTGGCTGCGTAACGCACTTGTGCTGCTGATCCCGTGGCGGGGCGTGCCGATGTACTTGGGAGGAGAACTCGATGGGCGGGTATTCGCGCTGAGCGCGGGGGTTTGCCTGCTCTCGACGCTGCTTTTCGCGCTGGTGCCCGCGATGCAAAGCGGCAAGATCGATCTGGCCGCTGCGCTGAAGTCGGAATCGTCGGGGGTTGTCGGCGGAGACGGAAGGGCATGGATCCGCTCGAGCCTGGTTGTCGCGCAGGTGTCGCTGAGTTTTCTTTTGTTAGTCGGGGCGGGCCTAGTGATCCAGAGCCTGCAAAGAATTCGAACCGCAAGCCCCGGATTTTCTACCGTGCACCTGCTGAATACCGCGGTTAATTTGTTCGCGGCAGGCTACGACACGGAGCGCGCGAGGAATTTTCAAGATGAGCTGATGGCCAGGGTGCAGACGATTCCTGGGGTTGCGTCCGCTTCGTACGCGCGGATTACACCGTTCAGTTACCGCAGTTATTCGACGGCGCCTATCGCCGTGGACGGCTATCAGGCGCCACCCGACGAGCAACCCACCGCGGACTATGACGAAGTCGGGCCAGACTATTTCGCGACGATGGGGATACCGCTGATCTCTGGGCGGGAGTTCACGCTACGGGATGACGAGAATGCGCCGCCGGTGGCGGTGGTTAACGAACCGATGGCGGCGCAATTCTGGCGTGGAGCGGATCCAGTGGGAAGCCGCGTGCAGGTGAAGGGCCGGTGGATGCAGGTGGTGGGCGTCGCCAAGCTGGCGAAGTATCGGAATTTTCTGGAAACGCCGAGACCGTTTTTCTATGTGCCACTGCGGCAGAATTTTTCCACGCAAGTGGGGCTGAATATCCGGACGACACAGCCTCCGCAGACGATGGCCGCGGCGCTGGCGCGCGAGGTTCACGGGTTGGATCAGGACCTGGCCCTGTACGAAGTGATTACGATGCGGGAACAAGTGGACCGCTCGACCTCGCCGCAGCGGATCGCGGTGACGTTACTGTTAGTGTTTGGAGGACTGGCGCTGGTGCTTGCGGCTGTGGGGTTGTACGGCGTGATGTCCTACGCGGTTTCGCAGAGCACGCGGGAGCTGGGGCTGCGGATGGCGCTGGGAGCGCGGGCGTCGGATTTGTTACGGCTGGTAATGTCACGGGGATTGGCGTTGACGGCCGGCGGCGTGGTGTTAGGCACTGGAGCAGCGCTGGCATTGACACGGCTACTGGGATATTTGCTCTACAAGGTGAGCCCACGGGACCCGCTGGCGTTTGCGTCGGCATTCGTGGTGATGATGACTGCGGCGCTGCTGGCGTGTTTTTTGCCAGCATGGCGCGCGACAAGAACCGATCCCGCGCGGGCGCTGCGGGAGTAAGGGTGCGGAGAGAAATTGGGGTTTTCAGCGCGCTAGCCTAATCGAGTCCCTTCGGCGGCGTTGACGCGGGTTCGGCGTTTGGTGGTGCGCTGGTTTGGGCGCAGGCGTCCAGTTGGCAACCACGGCTGCTGCGCTGCTGTTTGCTTCCACGGTTACTTGCTGGCGTTCCAACAAGCGGCTACTCTTGGGGGATCGTATCTTCTTCCTGCGCGCGGAGATACAAAGGGGCTGCCAGGGCCATCAAGCGCAGAACCACCATTGCGCCACTTACCGATTTCATGAATCGCTCCGAGAAGAAGTCCGGGCTGGTTGATTAGATTCCAAAACGGCGGCTCGCGATGACTGACCAGAGCTCAGGGGTGGCGCCTGTTTTATTGCGACTGTATGCTCGAAGACTAAAGAAGGGATTGTGCGTGACGAGCTGGGAGAACGGCGCATCGAATCCCACAGTCTGCCTAAACTGGGCGGAACACTCGAGAAAGAGGTAATTTATGACTTCTTACGGCGGAAAAGAATTGGCGAGCGCGTTTCGGACGGTGCGGAAAAACACAATTCAGGTGGCGGAAGATATTCCCGAGTCGCAGTACGGGTATGTGGCGGCACCGGAGGTGCGGCCAGTGGCAAAGATGCTGACTCATATCGCGATTGCCACGCGGATATGGGAAGAGATCCATAAGAAAGGGCTGACCACTTTGGTGGGCTTCGATTTCTTCGGGGTGATGGACCGATTCAACGCAGAGGAAAACAAGACCAGATCGAAAGCGGAGATTCTGGAATTGCTCCGCAAGGAAGGCGAACAGTTTGCGGCTTGGATGGAGACGCTGACACCGGAGTCGCTGGCGGAGCTGGTCACGGAGCCGGACGGAAAAACGGCGAAGTCGCGGTTTGAGAGACTGCTGGGCGCGAAGGAACACGAGATGCACCATCGCGGGCAACTGATACTGATCGAGCGGCAATTGGGGATCGTGCCGCATTTGACAAGGCAGTTCAACGAGAGAATCGCGCAGATGAAAGCTGCGCGCGCTTGAGTAGGCAGGTGGCCCTATCAGACCGAAGAGGGCGGCGTAAAGCCGCCCCTACAAGAATGGGAAGAACCCGAGAGCGCAGACAAGAGTAGCAGCGCCACGGGTGCAGGCTACCAGATGCGGACGCGGTCTGGCGGGGCCAGGTAGAGCTTTTCGCCTTGCTGGACGGTGAAGGCCGGGTACCAGGCGTCGATGTTGCGGACTACATCCGCGCGGTATTGCGCGGGGGCGTGACCGTCGGTGAGAACTTGCTGGCGTAGCGCGGCTTCGCGAGTCTTCGAGCCCCAATTCTGGCCGAAGGCAATGAAGAACTGCTGATCGCTGCTGAAGCCTTCTTGCACCGGACCTTCCTTACCGGCAAGCGACGCGCGATAGCCATCGTATGCCGCGGCGATTCCAGCGAGATCCGCAATATTTTCCGCGAGCGTCTGCTTGCCCTTTACATGGATATCCGGAAAGGGTTCGTAGGCGTCATACTGCGCCACGAGTTTTGCGGTGGACGCTTCGAAATGAGCGAGGTCGGCGGGAGTCCACCAATTGCGCACAGCGCCCTTGGAATCGAAGGCCGCGCCTTCGGAGTCGAAGGTGTGGCTGATTTCGTGTCCAATCACAGAGCCAATCGCGCCATAGTTAGCCGCGGCGGGCGCCTGGGGATCAAAAAACGGCGGCTGCAAAATGGCGGCGGGAAAATTGAGCGCATTCTGGAGAGGAAGATTAACGGCGTTGACGGTTTGCGGGGTCATGGACCATTCCTTGCGGTCCACCGGTTTGCCGAGGCGCTCGACGCTGCGGTGATATTCCAAAAGGCTGCCGCGCCAGAGGTTGCCGAAAATGTCGTCGGGCTTAACCTCGTAACCAGAGTAATCGTGCCAGGTTTCCGGGTAACCGATACCGACATAGAGAGTGGTGAGCTTGGCCTGGGCTTCCGCTTTGGTTGTGGGGTCCATCCAGGAGAGGCCTTCGATGCGTTTGCGGAAAGCAGCGGTTATGTTGGCGACCATGGCTTGCGCCTGAGCCTTGGCTTCGGGCGGGAAATAGCGCTGCGCGTAGATTTTCCCAACTTCGTCGCCGAGTAAGGCGTTGACGACGAGCACGCCACGCTGCCAGCGAGGACGCTGCTGCGGCGTGCCCGTGAGCGCTTTGCCGAAGAAGGCGAAGCGTTCTTCCGCGAAAGACTTAGGAAGAATGCCGGCATAACCTTCGACCAAATGGTACGCGAGCCAATCTTTCCAGGTGTCGAGAGGAGTGGAAGCAACGAGCGCGGATTCACCCGCGAAGGCGGTGGGTTGCCAGACGATGAAACTGGCCTGCTTGCTGAGACCGGCGCCACGGAAGTATTCGGCCCAATCGAGGCCGGGCGCCTTGGTGGCAAAGTCCTCCCGCTTCCAAGTGTTGTTGGCTTTGTGGATGTCGTCGTTATCCTCGAGGCTCAGATGTTTTTCGGCAATGGCATGTTCGAGTTCGAGAATGTGCGTGGCGCGCGCGTCCGTGTCCGTGAATCCGGCGAGCTTGAGCATCGCGGAGACATGGGCCGCGTATTGCGTGCGGATAGAGCGCATGCGGTCGCTATCGGCGAGATAGTATTCGCGGTCGGGAAGCTGCACACCGCCCTGGAGCAGATAGGCGGTGTAATGATCCGAGTCATTAAAGCTGGGAGCGACCCACAGGCCAAAAAGATTGGGTGTATGAAAATTCGTGTTGTTCAGCGCATCCACATCGGCGCGGAGGGTTTCACCGAGGGCGTGGGCGAGTTCGCGCTTGTCATGAATCGCGGCGATGCCGTCGAGGTGCGGCCGGAGCGGAGCGAGACCCTTGGCTTCAACAGCGGCTTCGTCCATATAGGAATTGTAGAGATCGGCGATTTTCCGGCTGCTGGAGCCTGCGGAAGCGCTGGCTTTCGCGGCTTCCTCGATCAGGGCGGCGGTGCGTTTGTTGCTTTGGTCGGCGAGCTTGGAAAAGACACCCAGGCGAGCACGGTCAGGAGGGATTTCGGTGCGCTTGATCCATTCGCCGTTGGCGTAGAGATAGAAATCGTCGCCGGGCTTGACCGAGCGGTCCATGTTGGCGATAGCGATGCCGTGAGTTTCCGGGGCGGGTGCTTCCTGGGCGTGGCCCGGGAAAAACGGGAGTGCACAGTTGACGGCAAGGAACAGGGCAAACCGGGCGAGCTTGTATTTCATTTACAGGGCTCCAATGGCCAGTTAAAAAAAAAGGAGGAACGCGGCCGGGTGATTTAGACGACAGGTACAGAACTATGGTAGCACGGGGGCTGGGCGGGAGCGGAACGGGGAAGAGTTCACACAAACGAGGCAAAGGCTGCGCAGAGAAAACCAAGAAGAATGTGCCGCACCTATGGCGCTATGAGCATTTGGATTTGCGGTCCTGGCGCCCCCACGCTGGGCTAGCCTATGACGCCTTGGCGCTACGAAAGGAAACCCCAAGAGGGTCCCTACACGACAAAGGGCAGGCAAGAAGAGAGCGTCGCAGGCTGGTCGCCCCGGGCACGATGTATCGCACCCTGCCCCGGGTGCGGGCGGAACCGAAAGCCTTTGGGCATCCATGGTAAACTGGGAACGAAATTCACGCGATTTACTTGAGGAACGAGGCGCTAACGTGGCGGATCACAACGAAGAGGGTGGTTTCAAGGTAGTTGACCGGCGGCCTTTTACGGCGGAGGGAGAGATCCGCAAAGAAGTGGTCGAAGAGCAGGAACGCGAAGCGAAGGTCGAAGCGGCGAAAGAAAGAGAGAAGGTCGCGGCGGCGGCTCCTGCAGATAAGGTTGCGGCGCCTGCTGCAGAGACGCCGAAGAAGTTACCGGCCTTTGAAAATTTGATCCGGTTAATCGGAAGTAATGCAGCGATGGTGCTGGGCGCGTATGCGGACCCGCGGACGGGGCAGCCGGTGATTGACCCGGACGCGGCGCGGGAACTGATTGATATGTTGGATGCGCTGCATGAGAAGACCAAGGGAAACCTGGCGCCGGAAGAAGATGGGATGCTGCTGGACTTGCTGGGGAAATTGAAGATGACGTATTTGGAGATCAATCAGGCGATGGCCGCGGAAATGGCAAAGGCGACGACGCAGGCGAAGGGCGGGAAGAAGTGAGAGAAGTCTTAAGTAGTTAGTTGTAAGTTTTAAGTAAAGCCTTCAGAGAAATCCAAGAGCGGAGCGCCTCAGACGGCGGCCCCTACAAACCCAAGAGGCGGTAATCCAAACAATTGAGAATGACGGACGCGTGGAGATCCTTCGGCGCCGCAAAATGCGCGGCGCCTCGGGATGACAACTTCGCTCGCGGAGAAACGAGCCCCACAAAACCAATGGACGGCCTAAAAAGCGGACCGTCTCGCCCGTCACAAACCCAAGCGAGCGCGATGTATCGTGCCCTACGTTAGAAAGAAACCCAAGAGCACACGCAGGAGTGCCTGTGCCACAATGAGGGGATGGCGGAGACGACGATACGCGTTAGGGTGCTGGGGTCGGGCACATCCATGGGAGTGCCCTCGCTGGGGTGTCACTGCGCGGTGTGCGATTCGGCGGACCCACATGATAAGAGATTGCGCCCATCCCTGCTGCTTTCCCGTGACGAACAGCAAGTGGTGATTGATACGACGCCGGACTTCCGGACGCAGGCGCTGCAAGCGCGGCTGGACCGGCTGGATGCGGTGTTGCTGACGCACGGGCACGCGGATCATATTTTGGGATTTGACGATTTGCGGCCGTACAACATCCGACAGCGCGCGGCGATGCCGGTGTTCGGAAACGAAGAAACGTTTCGGGTGGTGCGGCGGGTGTTCGAGTATGTTTTCGATACCCGGCCAACGCTGAGCTCGGTGCCGAGCGTGATTCTGAATGAGGTGAAGGGGCCGTTTGAGCTGCTGGGGATTCCGATCATTCCGGTGCCCCTGCTACATGGCGAGATGGATATTTTGGGATTTCGTTTCGGGCGGGCGGCGTATTTGACGGATTTCAGCCGGTTGCCGGAATCGTCGGTGCCGTTGCTGGAGGATCTGGACGAGTTGATTTTGGATGCGCTGCGGGACGTGCCGCACCCGATGCATCAGACCGTAGAGCAGGCGCTGGCGCTGATTGAAAAGTTGAAGCCGCGGCGGGCCTGGTTTACGCATATTGCGCACGATCTGCCGCATGCTGCAACCAACGAGCGACTGCGGAAGGCGGGTTATCCGCACGTGCAGCTTGCGTACGACGGGCTGGAGCTGGAGGTGGAGACGGACTCACCCGCCGTAGAGAGGGCTGCGAAAGCGCTGGCCGTGCATGTGCAGGTTCCGCCGGGAAGGTTGAGCCCGTTCTATTCGGCGGCGGACTGGGCGGAGCGGTATGGAGCGACGAAGCGCGGGAGCGTGATTGCGATTGGCAATTTTGACGGGATTCACCTGGGGCACCAGCGGGTGCTGGAATTTACGATTGCCCGCGCGAAGGAATCGGGCGCAGTAGCGACGGCGCTAACGTTTGAGCCGCCGCCGCTGAAGGTGCTGCGGCCGGAAGTGGCGCCGCTGCGGATTTCGACCAATCAGCAGCGGATGGAATGGTTTGGAGCGCTGGGGATGGAAGCGGCGGTGGTACTGCCCTTCACGATGGAGTTGGCGAAGGTTTCGCCAGAAGACTTTATCGATGAAATTTTGGTGCGGCAACTGCAGGTGCTCGCGGTGGTGGTGGGAGGCAATTTTCGGTTTGGGCACCGGCAGGCGGGGGATGTGAAGTTTCTGCGCGAACTGGGAATGCGCTACGGATTCGAGGTGGTGGTGCACACACCGGTGGTGCTGGATGGGCAGATTGTGTCGAGCACGCTGATCCGGAAACAGATTGCGGAAGGCGATGTGACGCACGCGGCGCGGTTGCTGGGCCGGCCATTCGTCTTGACGGGAGAAGTGGTAAAAGGGACGGGAACAGGGCGGAAGTTTACGTTTCCGACGCTGAATCTGAAGCCCGAGCAGGAACTGCTGCCAGCAAGAGGTGTATATATTACGCGAACGGTTTTGGAAGGCGAGACGAGCAGCCACCGGAGCGTGACGAATGTGGGGATGCGGCCAACGTTCAATGGGAGCGGTCTGACGGTGGAGACACACCTGCTGGATTACTCGGGGAATTTTACGCCCCAATATGTCGAGATACGGTTTTGGAAGAAATTGCGGGAGGAGAAGAAATTCGGCGGGGCGGAGGAGTTGAAGACACAGATTGCGAAGGATATTGCGACGGCGAACAAGTTTTTTGCGCGGTTGCGGAGATTGCGGTCAAAGGGGACGCATGTGGCAGCGTATTGATGGGAGAGGATTAGCCACGGAGAAGCAGCGGGCAGGGCACGGAGGAAGGCCGGACAAGAGAAACCCAAGAACCAGCCTGAAGGCTGGCCACTACAAACCCAGGAAAAACCCGCGAGAATACTGATCACTGATTACTTCTTGTGGGCTTCAGAGGCGAGGCAGTCGTGGCAGACGCCGCCGACTTCGGTGCGAGAGACGGTGACTTGCATGCCGAAGTCGCGGGCGATCTGGTCCTTGAGCTGTTCGTAAAGGCGGGATTCGAATTCGCGGACCTTGCCGCAGCGGAGGCAGGCGACGTGAATGTGGTCGCGCGGGCCGTGGGTTTCGTAGTAGTGGCGGTCGCCGCGAAGATGGAGAAGATCGAGTTCGTCAATGAGGCCTTGTTTCTTGAGCAGGTCGATGGTGCGGTAGACGGTGACGAGATGGACTTCGGGACTGATCTTCTGGGCGCGCTCGAGGATTTGATCCACGTCTAGGTGCTGCTCGGCGTTGTCCATGACTTGGAGAATGAGGCGGCGCTGGCGCGTCAGACGAATGCCCTTCTGGCGAAGGGATTTTTGAAGGGGACCGGTGGTCTCGGCGGTGTTGAGGCGCTCACCGGAAGAGACGCGATGGGATGGCGTAGCAACCATAAAGCGATTGTACCTTATGGGTGCCGCAAGAGGGCGGGGCTCAAAAAGGCTCAGCCCCAACACTCCGAAGCACGCCGGCTAAGAGTGGCTGGGCAAGAGCCGAACAACGTCATTGTACATAACGTAGACAAAAAGAACCAAAAGGAAGACCAGGCCGACCTGAACGAAGCGTTCCTTAAACGCGAGGCTGAAGTCTCGGCGGCGAATGCCTTCCAGGGAAAGCAGCAGGATGTGGCCGCCATCGAGAATCGGAATCGGAAGAAGATTCAGGATTCCGAGATTGACGCTGATCAGGGCCATGAAAGAAATGACAGTGAAAGCGCCTTGTGAAACGGCTTCCCCTGCAGCGCGAGAGATGCCGACAACGCTCTGGAGCTGCTTGACGGAAACGCGGCCACTAAAGAGTTTTCCGATGACACCGATAGTTTCGCGGACAATTTCCCAAGTGCGGTTCGCAGCGGTGGTAACGGCTTCGACGGGGCCAACGCGGTGATAGGACATGGCAGGCTCGGGCACGACGCCAATTTGATAATTTTTCTCGCTGGCCTCGGTGATGCCTTGCCTCGGCGTCACGGAAAGGGTCATGTTTTGACCCTTGCGGGAGATCTCGACTTGCAGGGTCTTGCCCCCCGAGCCGCGCACGGCGTCCACGAACTGATCCCAGTAATCAATTTTTTGGCCCTCAACACTGAGGATGTTATCGCCAGCGCGAAGACCGGCGTGGCTGGCAGGCGTGCCGGAGGCGACTTCGCCAATCGTCGGAGGGACGGGACGGAAGCCGAGAGGAAGTTGGTTGGGAGAATTCTTGAGAGTGATTTCCACTTGGCGAACAACGCCGTTGTTCTCGACTTCTGCTTTTAGGGGCGTGCCGGGCGTTGATTCGTAGAGAGCGATCTGGGCTTGTTCCCACGTGGGATTCTTGATGCCGTTAAGGGAGATGAGTTTGTCGCCGGGCTGAAGCGGAGAAGCGTCTTGCTGGTTGGCAGGAAATCCCGCAACGATTACAGGTTTGTTCAGGAAGGCCGCATAGGGTACGCCGGAGATCAGATAATAAGCAGCGAGGAGAAGCACCGGGAAGATGAGGTTCACGGCGGGGCCAGCGAAAGAGATGAGCGCGCGCTGCCAGCGCTTTTTGCTCATGAGTTCGTCGGGGGCGCCGGTGGGTTTCTGATCACCGGAGTCGATGTCGCTGAGATCCTGGCCGGCCATGCGAACGTAGCCGCCGAGAGGCAAGGCGCTGACGCGCCAGTCGGTGGCACCCCGTTTAATGCCGAAAAGGCGAGGGCCGAAGCCGATGGAGAAGACGTCCACGCGGACGCCAAAGAGGCGTGCGACGATGAAATGTCCCCATTCGTGGACGAGGATGATGACGCCCAGGACGAGAACCATGCCGATGATCGTGTTCATGCTTGCGAGTGACTCCCTAGAATCTATTGTAACAAATCCCGAATGGCCTGCTCTGAGAACGAACCAGAGCGACAGGGCTCGCCGACTCGCTCTGCGCTGACCAGCCTAAAGGCTGGCCACAACAAAAAACCTAGAGAGCGGCGGCGCACGCTGTAGCGTAGCGCGCTACCTCTTCGTGGGCTTGGCGACGGGCATCGGCGTCGGCCGAGAGCACGTCATCCATGGACGCAAACTTCACACCAGGCGTTCGGCTCAGCACGCGCTCGATCACTTCCGGGATTCCGAGGAATGGCAACCGCTTTTCCAGGAAGGCCGCGACAGCAATTTCATCGGCGGCGTTCAGGGCACATGGCAGCGCCCCGCCCTTCTTCATCGCTTCGCGCGCCAGGCGGAGGCATGGGAAACGGCGAGTAGAAGCCTTCTCAAAATCGAGCCGCTTGAGTTTCGACCAATCCAGCGCCACTTGGTTAGATGCGACCCTCTCCGGATAGGTTAACGCATATTGGATGGGCATGCGCATGTCCGTGGGGCCGAGTTGCGCTAAAACGGAACAGTCCACAAATTCGACCATGGAGTGGATGGTGGACTGAGGATGGATGAGGACGTCGATCTGATCAGGGCGGACGCCGAAGAGCCAGCGCGCTTCGATGATCTCGAAGCCTTTGTTCATCATGGTGGCGGAGTCGATGGTGATGCGGTTGCCCATGCGCCAGTTAGGATGAGCAAGGGCCTGGTCGATGGTGACGGTGGCCAGAGCCTTGAGCAGCGTTTTTCGGAAAGGGCCGCCGGACGCGGTGAGGATGATGCGGCGGACTTCGGGATAGAGTAATTCCTCAGGGGCTAAACCTCCAACCTTGGCTGACAGATCAATGTCGGACCTGAAGGTTCGACCCCCGGTGCCAGTCGTTGTGGGCTCGGTTGAAGTGAAACCCAAGACCCCAGGTGCAACACCGGACCCGGGGCCACCCGGGCCCTCGCGGGACGAGGAGCGGCGGCCGGCGCGCAGGCATTGGTGGACGGCGTTGTGTTCGCTGTCCACGGGGAGCAGTTCCCTGCCCGACTTGGTTGCGGCGGCCATGACCAGTTCGCCGGCGGCGACGAGGACTTCCTTATTCGAGAGCGCGATGGTGCGGCCGAGCTTTACGGCTTCATAGGTGGCTTCGAGGCCGACAATACCGACGGCGGCGGAGACGACGATGTCGGTTTGGGGATGCGTGCCAACGGCGAGCATGCCTTCGCGGCCGTGATGGATGGCGGGGAGAGGCGTGATTCCTTTTTCGCGGAGGCGGCGGGAGACTTCGTCGGCGAGCTTTTGGTACGCGACAGAAACGAGTTCGGGGCGATGGCGTTCGACTTGGGAAACAAGTTCTTCGAGGTTGGAGCCGGCGGCGAGGGCGACGATTTTGAATTGGCCGGGGAGGGAGTCGACTACGGAAAGAGTCTGGCGGCCGATAGAGCCGGTGGAGCCAAGGATGGAGAGAGATTTCATTGAGAGAGTTTTCGGAACGAAAACCATTTCCTCAGGGGCTGAAGCCCAGTCATTGCCCGGGTGGTTATGTCGGAGCTAAAGCTCCGACCCCCGGTGCCTTTACAGCCGTCGGAAAACGAACCAAGAAAAGCCAAAATCAGCACCCAACAAGAGAACTAGCCAGGGTCATGGAAACCCCTAGGCCTAAAGGCCTGAGCTACAAAGTTGCGGGATTCACCAAAACCAAATAATACCAGATGACGGGGATGCAGAGGATGAGAGCGTCAATGCGGTCGAGGACACCACCGTGGCCGGGGAGGAGGCTGCCGGAGTCCTTTACACCGGCGGAGCGTTTGTAGGCGGATTCGAGGAGGTCGCCCATTTGTCCGGCGAGGTTGCCGAGGGCGGCCATGGCGAAAAGATGGGGCAGAGGGATTTTGATCCAGAAGCTGAAAGCATAGGCGACGAGGAGAGAGCCGAGGATGCCGCCCGCGGAGCCTTCCCAGGTTTTCTTGGGGGAGATGTGCGGAGCGAGAGGATGAACGCCAAGGGAGCGGCCGACGAAGTAGGCGACGGTGTCTCCAGCCCAGGTGATGGCGAGGGCGAAGAGGAGGAGGCGGTGGCCAAGATTGTGGACTCCATGCAAGCGAACGGCGTAGGAGAGTGGGAATGCCACAAGAAGAAGAGCGCTGGCGCTGATTCCGGCAGAGGGAAGAGATTCAACTAGAGGACGGCTCGTCCAGAGAGTGAGAAGCGTGATGCCCAACACAAAGGAAATGAAAATCGCCTGAAACGTATTATCTCCACCATCAAAAGGGACGACTCTGTGGACCACCACAATTGGGAATCGGTTCTCGACGGAAACTGCTCCCCACTGGATGACCAGGAGGAACAAGGCGCAGAAGCTCGTCCAGTGGCTGTAGGCGCGATGGCCGATGGCCTCGCCGAGCGCGAAATATTCCCAGAGGGCGAGGATGGTGACGAGGGCGGTGGCAATGGCGACGACAGTGGTGGAGGTGTAGAGGACGATGCCGACGACAACGGGGATTAAAACGAGCGCGGTGAGAACGCGTTTACCGGTCATCGGATCGAGAGTCCTTTGGAGCGCGAGAAACAAAAATAGAAAATGGGAACGAGGAGTAAGGATAGCAGATATCGGCGATGCGACAGCGGGAGGCAGGAGAAGAGGCAAGACGCGATGGTTGGGGTCCTTCGGCCCGGCAAACAGCGCCGGTCCTCAAGATGACCGCATGCTTGCCGGTTGCGGAAGGAACGAGCGTCGCTTGGGCTTGAACCGTCAAAGAGGCGGCGAGCCACCGCACTCAAAGATGGGCGCTACACAATCGCGGTGAGGGAGCGAGCCCTAGCGGGCGGCGGATTTGGGGGCGTCAATACCACCGTAGCGGCGTTCGCGTTTCTGGAAGTCGAGGAGGGCTTCGAGGAGGTGGGCTCGATTGAAATCAGGCCACAGCGTTTCGGTGACGAAGATTTCCGCGTAGGCAATTTGCCAGAGAAGAAAATTGCTGACGCGCATTTCACCGCTGGTGCGGATGAGGAGATCGGGATCGGGAAGGTCGGCAGTGTAGAGATGGCGCGCGATCTGTTCCTCGGTGACGGGCTGACGATGGTCGTTGGACTCGGCGAGGATGGCATTCATGGCGTCCACAATTTCAGCGCGGCCGCCGTAGTTTAGCGCGATGGAAAGAATCATGCCGGTGTTATGTGCGGTTTCTTCCGCGGCTTCGCGGGTGTCCTTCTGAACACCGGCGGGGAGTTCGTCGGGACGGCCGAGAAAACGCATGCGTATATTATTTTTCTGAATGAGCGGCATCTCCTTGCGGAGGTACTCACGGAGAAGCTGCATAAGAAACTCGATTTCGGTTTTTGGACGGCGCCAGTTTTCGACGGAAAAGGCGTAGAGGGTGAGGGCCTCGACGTGGAGGCGCGCGCATGTTTCGATGGTGGTGCGCGCGGACTGCGTGCCGGCGCGGTGACCGGCGACGCGCGGAAGATGGCGCTTCTGGGCCCAACGGCCGTTGCCGTCCATGATGACGGCGATGTGACGGGGTAGGCGGGCGAGATCCAGATTTTCGAGGAGGTGCGATTCCTCGGCGGTGATGGGGCCAAAGCCTTCGGTAGCGGAAGGGCTAGCGAGAAGATGTTTGAGAGCGTGCGACAAGGTCAATCCAGGCAAATGTTCTTTACGCCGCAAAGTTAACACAGGGATTGGTAGGGGCGCAAATGGGTGTTGTGGGAAAGGTACGAGGAAGAGGGACTTTTGAACACAGAGGGCGCAGGGCAAGAACACTGAGGGCACTGAGGAGAGAAAGGAACGAAGGAAAGAAAAGTCCAGGAGCACAGGCAGGACTGCCTGAGCCACAGCTCAGGAGGAGTTGGCGTGGAGGGCCTGGGCGACACCCTGGTAGACGAGGACAAAGGTGAGGGCGATCATGGCGAGGGCGGTGACCCAGGCTACGACGTTGAAGAAAAACGTGTTGGTGTGCTCGCCCATGAGGTCTTTGCGATTGACGAGAAGCAGGATGAAGATGATGACGACGGGGAGCCAGACACCGTTACCAACCTGCGAGAAGATGAAAATTTTCCAAAGCGGGGCATTGGGAAGGAGAACGATGCCGCCACCGATGACAATCAAGATGCTGTATAGCCAATAGAAGGCGGGGGCTTCACGGAATTTGTGATCAATGCCGGCTTCAAAGCCGAGACCTTCACAGATGACGTGGGCGGTGGAGAGCGGAAGGATGCTTGCAGCGAAGAGCGACGCGTTGAGAAGGCCGAAGGCAAAAGTGAACCCGGCCCACTTCCCTGCCAGGGGGATGAGGGCTTTGGCGGCTTCGGCGGCATCGGTAATGTTGGTGAGGCCGTTGGCGTGGAGTGTGGCGGCGGTGCAGACGATGATGAAGAAAACAATGACCATGCAACTGATGCTGCCGAAGAGGACGTCAAGGCGGGCTTGCGGATACTGGCGCACTCCAACCTTCTTCTCGACGAAGCCTGCTTGCAGGTAGAAGAATTGCCACGGGGCGATGGTGGTGCCGACGAGAGCGGTCAGGGTGACAAGATAGCCGACGTCAAAATGAATGCTGGGGACTATGGTCATGCGGGCGGCCTGCAGCCAGTCGGGATGCGAGAGGAGCGCGGAAAAGAGATAGGTGAGATAGAAGACGCAGAGAATCAGAAAGATGACTTCGACTTGGCGATAGGTACCCTTGAGTACGAGAGTCCATACGACAATGGCAGCAAGAGGGACAGCGATGTACTTGCTGATGCCGAAGATCTGAGCGGCTGCAGCGACACCGGCAAATTCAGCGACGACGTTGCCGAGGTCGACGAAAAAGCCGGTAATCATAACGAAGAAGGTGGGGCGGAAACCGAACTCCTCGCGGATCAGGTCGGAGAGCCCTTTGCCGGTGATAACCCCCATGCGCGCGCACATTTCTTCGGTGACATAGAGGGCGATAGTCATGGGGATGAGGGACCAGAGAAGGGCATAGCCATAAGCGCTGCCGGCCTGGGTGTAGGTGGCGATGCCGCCGGCGTCATTGTCCACGTTGGAGGTGATGATGCCGGGACCGATAACGGCGAGGAACAAGGCGATGCGCCGGCGCCAAGCCTTTCCGCGGGAAAAAAACTCGAACGTGCGGGCGCGCATGCGGTCGATGGTCTTGTTGATGATGGCAAGATTCATGACGGGGGAAGTTTACAGTCCACAGTGGACAGTCCAGAGTTTCGGAGAAGAACGAGACTGGTGGCAACAGGGGATTCAAAAATCGAAAGCGATTCCTCAGGGGCCAAAGCCCGATTCGCGCGGGAGATAAATGTCGGACCTGAAGGTCCGACCTCCAGTGCCAAGCACAAAGTCATGCATTCACCAGGCGGGAGACGACGTCGTCTACCGTGACGGTGCCGATGGGGCGCCCCTGTTCGTCAATGACGCTGAGCATGCGGAGATTGTATTTGTCGAAGAGCTCGAAGACATCTTTCTCGCTGGCATCCGAGGTGACACTAATGAGCGGCTCGGTCTTGAGTTCGGCCATGCGCTGTTCGGAAGCAGCAAGGAGCATGCGCGCAACGGGAACGGTGCCGGAGAATTGCGCGCGCTTGTCAATGAGGACGATGGTGTCGAGTTGTTCGAAGTTCAGGTCCTGCTGACGCATCCAGTCGAGAACTTCGTCGCGGGTGGATTGCTCGCTGACGAAGACGAATTCGGTGTTCATCATGCCCCCCGCAGTGGAGGGATCGAAGGCGAGAAGTTCGCGGACTTCCTCGGCTTCCTGGTTGGGCATTTCCTCAAGGAGCTCCTCGGAGGTTTCCCTGGGGAGATCGGCGAGAAGGTCGGCGGCCGCGTCGGGAGCCATTTCTTCGATAATGTCGGCGGCTTTTTCGGGGTCGAGTTTTTCTACGATTTGCGTGGTGAGGCGCTCGTCAAGTTCGGCAAGGACGGCAGCGGCGGTCTCCTCGTCGAGGGAGGCAATGATGCCCTGGCGCTCGGCGGCGGAGAGCTGTTCCATCATTTCGGCGAGGTCGGCGGGATGGAGGTCCTCGAGTTTTTCGTGGGTAATGCGGAGCTTGACGCGGCGGAGCGGGTCTGGCTCGATGAGGTTGACGAATTCCCAGCGAATGGAGCGCTGTGGGAGCCTGCCTTGCAAGCGACGAACCATGCCGGCGGGAGCGACGCCCTGAAGCAGGCGGCGAAAAGCTCCGGGCAAGCCAACGTCCACCTGGGCGATGCGGAGTTCGATGTTGCCGTTGAGACGGTGCTCGGCGAGGTCCACGTCGTTGACGCGGACGACCTTGCGGCCCTCGGTGTCAATGATTTGTTGGTCAAGAAGGTCCTTACGGACAGCAAGCCAGGCTTCGTTAGGTTGATAGGCGTCGAGCGCGCGCTCGTTGACGTTGAGCTCGATGCGGCCGGGCTGGACGCTAGAGACCTGGTCGAAATGGGCGACGAGCGGCTGGAAGCGTCCGCGGGAGATGAGGAAGTGCGCGACGCGGTTGGGCTGCTCGGCCGGTTCGACGAAGAACTCGCGCACGCGGCCAACGAAGTGGCCCTGGACGTCATAGGCGTGGGCGCCCATGAGTTCGGTGGCGAAGAGCATGTGATTACTCCTTTCAGACGGTGGTCCGCCGAATCAAAAAGTAAAACCTACACCCTTAGAAACCAGGGTGCGACACCCAAGAAAAAACCCCAAAAAGCCGCAGGGCTAGAAGACTCGCCCGGCGCTACAGGGTCGGTCCGCGACGATTTGGGTGACACGGCCGACGCGTAATAAGCGGTGGCTAGCCGCCGCACTCCAAAAACAAAAAACCCGCGGTCGGGATCAACCGGCGGCGGGTAAACAGGCAACGAAACTGAGGTTACCGTTAGCCGGTGGCGAATCCTCCGCAAGCCATAACCTTGGCGAGGCCTACCCGATCGAACCACCTTTCGACGATAAGGAGGGTGGAAACCGGGAACCTCGCAGGCCAAGCGGTCAACTGGCTGAGACTCTCCCCGGGGATACTAGGGTGAGGTTCGAGTTCGCTAGACGCGCTCATCGCAGAGAAATTCGCTCCGAAATTACAAATAAACCTCAAGTGAATTATTGTCAACAAAAGAATGACGTTTGCACGGAAAAAAAGAGGAAGAAGGAGGAAGAGTTCACTGCGGAGGGAGTAGAGGTCCCCAGAGGACACCGATAGATAGAGGTGATCAAAAGAAGCGGACTAAGAGCGGGAAGCTGGGAAGAGCATGTCGGTAGGAGGGACGCCGCGGCGGCGGCAGTCATCAAGATAGAGGACGAGATAGTTTTTGAGGATGTAGTCCGTAGAGGAGAAGCCGAGTTCCCTGGCGGCCTGGTCGATGGCCGGGCCGGGGCCTTCGAGTTCGACGAAGCTTCCGATGGGGGTTTCGTCGAGTTCGATGAGCAGGTCCTTTGCCCATTTGAGACGGGGCGGAAGATGGTAGGTAGTGCGGTATTTCTCGTAGCGGAACCAGCCACGGAGGCCGAGGCCTTCAAAGATTTTCTGGAGGGCGAGACCGTCGGTGAGGATGAGTTCGATCTCCTCTCGGATCTTATAGCGGCCTTGCTGGCGCTGCGGCAGGGTCAGTTCGCCGATGGCGAGTTGGTCCGGCGGGCTCTTGAAGGTGAGGAGCGTGCGCTGAGGGGGGGTTGTTTTGCGGCGCTTCTTCCCTTTTGGCCCAGATGGCTCGGAAGTTTCGGTGCGGATGCGGAGGAGTTGGCCATGCTTGGCGAGGCCGCCTTCTGGGGTGTCAAAGATGAGGTTCATTTCGTGGACACGGCCCGGGCCGGGGAGAATGAGCTTTGCACCGAGACGCTTAAGGTGGCGGCGGAAGGAGAGCAGGTTGTCGAGCCTTAGTTTGATTTCGGTCTCCGGGGGCATGGGGAAAAGGTAGCACGGGGATGAGGGAGTTTTAAGTTTTAAGTACGGAGTTATAAGTTTTTAGTGGAAGAGGAGTTCGCCCCAGTGTCGCGCCTACGGCACATCGGATCTTGTGGTTTGCTTTCGCAAGCGCTCAAGCGCTTGGCTAACGTGCGCCGCACCTACGGTGCTTGAGGAAGAGGCGATGGTGACGGGAAGCCGCCGTTGAAAACTCAGGATGGTGGGTAAGCCACCCTGACCAGCAAAGAAGAAAGCGGGCCGCCCGGAAGAAAGGCAGACAAACCCAAAGGAGAAGGCCGCAGGACTCGGGGATTCGCCCTGCACTACACGCGCGGTACAGGCGAGCGACTTTTCGCGGGTGGGAAGTTCGGATAGGATAGCGGACGCAGGGTTCCTTCTTGCCTGGGCGGTCGGCGCCTGCCTGAGGCGGTCCAACAACGAGTCAGATGGCAAACGAATACAAATCGCATGCGGCTTCGCTTTCTTCGGAGAGCGAAAGCAGCCGGGAGCCGGCGCCGCTGGCCCTGCGCGAGCCTGTAGAACACGTGATCCATGGCGACCGGCGGGTTGACCAGTATGCTTGGCTGCGGAAGAAGGGCGATCCGCGGGTAATCGCGTATCTCGAGGAAGAGAATGCTTACGCCGATGGGTTCATGAGGGCGACGGAGGGGATGCAAGAGAAGTTGTATCAGGAGATCCTGGGGCGGATTCAGCAGACGGACTTGAGCGTGCCGTACCGGCTCCGGGGGTATTCGTATTACACGCGGACGGTCGAAGGGAAGCAGTATGGGATTTATTGCAGAAGAGAAGAGAGTTCACAGCCTACAGTTGACAGTTTGCAGCTCCAAAGAAGAGAAACCCCAGAGAGGAGTCCTCAGGGGCTGAAGCCCATTGGTCGAGCTTCGTTTGTGTCGGACCTGAACGTCCGACCCCCTGAACTAGAAGAAAACCCAAGAGCACGGGCAGGAGCGCCTGTGCTACCGGAAGAGGTGCTACTGGATTTGAATGCGTTGGCGGAGGGGCATACGTATTTGGGACTGGGATTGTTTGAGGCGAGCGACGACAACCACTTGCTGGCGTATGCGACGGACACGACGGGATTTCGGCAGTACACGCTGGAAGTTAAGGATCTTCGGGTTGGGAAGCTACTTCCCTTTCGAACGGAACGGGTAACCAGTGCGGCTTGGGCGAGCGATAACCGGACCTTGTTTTACGTGGTGGAAGACGAGGTGACGAAGCGATCGCACCGGTTGTACCGGCACGTGCTAGGGACGGGTGCGGTGGATGAGTTGCTGTATGAAGAGAAAGACGAGCGGTTTCGGATTGATGTGGAGAGGACGCGGAGCGGAGCATACCTGTTGCTGGTGAGCAACAGCCATACGACGAGCGAGGTGCGGTATCTGAGGGCGGACCATCCGCTGGGCGAGTTTCAACTGATCGCGGCGCGAGAAGAAGAGCACGAGTATTACGTGGACCATCATCCGGGAAGCGCGGCGGACTCGGCGGGCGGAATCTTCTTTGTGCGAACAAACAGCGGGGGGCGGACCTACCGGCTGATGACGGCGCAGGCGGTGGATCCAGTGCGATCGCGCTGGCATGAAGTGATCGCGAACCGGCCGGGGGTGATGCTGGCTGGCGTGGAAGTGTTTCGAACGCACCTGGTGCTGCTTGAGCGGGAAGATGGGCTGCCGTATCTGAGGATTGTGGACTTGACGAGAGAGGCGCAGTCGGCGTTGGAGGCTTCGCAACGGATCGCGTTTGTGGAGCCGGCGTACAACGTGTCGGTCGGTGCAAATCCAGAATTCGATACGGGGCATGTGCGATTTCAGTATGAGTCGTTGATTACGCCGCGGTCGGTATATGACTTCGATGTGAGAACCGGCGAGCGAATACTCAGGAAGCAGCAACCGGTGCTGGGCGGATATGATGCCGCACGGTATGGTAGCGAGCGCCTGCACGCGCGGGTGGCGGACGGGACCATGGTGCCGCTGTCCGTAGTTTATCGGCACGACACGCCGCGGGATGGCAGCGCGCCGCTCCTGCTGTATGGTTACGGGAGTTATGGACTTTCGATGCCGGTGTCGTTCAGCTCGAACCGGTTGAGTCTGCTGGACCGCGGCGTGATTTTTGTGGTCGCGCACATTCGCGGCGGGGGTGAACTGGGGAAGCCGTGGCATGACGCCGGGCGAACGCACCGGAAGATGAATACCTTCACGGATTTTATCGCAGCGGCGGAACACCTGATCGCCGAGAAGTACACTTCTAAAGACCAGTTGATTATCGAGGGCGGCAGCGCGGGCGGATTGTTGATGGGCGCGGTGACGAACCTGCGGCCAGATCTGTTCCGGATGGTGATCAGCCACGTGCCGTTCGTGGACGTATTGAATACCATGCTGGATGCATCGCTTCCTTTGACGATCGGCGAATATGAAGAGTGGGGAAATCCGCATGTGGTGGAAGATTATTTCTACATGAAGGGCTATTGCCCGTACACGAATCTCGAGCGGAAAGACTATCCTACGATGCTGGTAAAGGCGGGATTAAATGACAGCCAGGTGATGTACTGGGAGCCGGCGAAGTATGTGGCAAAGTTGCGGACGTTGAAGACGGATGCGAATCCTCTGCTACTGAAAACGAATATGGGAGCGGGGCATGGGGGAGCGAGCGGAAGATACGACTATTTGTGGGAAATTGCGTTTGATTATGCGTTTTTGTTGAGGGAGATGGGAATTCAAGAAAAGACATAACACAGAGGACAGTGAGGGTAAGAGAAGGAAGGAAGGAAGGAAGGAAGGAAGGAAGGAAGGAAGGGAAAAAGAATTTACGGCGGAGCGCAGGGGGCCAGAGGAGGAGATGACGGAAGTAGGGTTGGAATGCCGGCCCGCAATCCTTAGGGGAACTTAGACTAAGACTCGAGAGTTCGAACTGACCGCTTTTCATGAGCAAACCGACGACACCATTGATGCAGCAGTACCACGGAGTGAAATCGAGATACCCGCACGCGCTGCTGTTGTTCCGGCTGGGGGATTTTTACGAATTGTTTTATGAGGACGCGATGATTGCGGCGAGGGAGCTGCAGATCACGCTGACTTCACGGAACCGGGAAAAGGGGCAGCCGATTCCGATGTGCGGCGTGCCCTATCACGCGGCGGAGGGATACATTGCGCGGCTGATTCGCGCGGGGTTCAAGGTAGCAATTTGCGAGCAGATGGAGCAGCCAGGGCCCGGGAAAAAGCTGGTGCGGCGCGAAGTGCGGAGGGTGATCACGCCGGGAACGGCGACCGACGTCGCGGTGCTGGACGCGAAAGAGAACAATTACCTGGCCGCGGTTGCGCAGAACGGGGTGGGAGGAACGATCGGGCTGGCGCTGGTGGATTTGTCCACCGGCGAATTTCAAGCGACGGAGTTTGCGGGTCCGCAGGCGGAGGAATCGCTACGCGATGAGTTGCAGCTTGTGCGACCGCGGGAGACGCTGCTTCCCCGCCCGCAACAATTATTTGAGACGGCGAAGACTTCCCTGCTCGACGGCGCGGGCGGCGTAGAAACGCGCGTGGAAGATTGGGTATTTCAGCGCGATTATGCCGAGCGGATCTTGCGCGAACACTTTGGGGTTGCGGAGTTGACCGGGTTTGGGCTAGACGACCATGGGCAGGCGCTTTCCGCTGCGGGCGCGATTGTGCATTACCTGCGCGAGAATGCCGCTCGGGGAGAGGAAGCCCCTAGCGTAGAGGCGCTGCGTCACCTGGACCGGATCCGGTATTACGAGCAGCACGATGCGCTGGTTCTCGATCCCGTGTCGGTGAGAAATCTGGAGCTGCTTTCCCCGATTTTTGCTGAGGAAAGCAAGTCGGCCGGACCGGCAACCTTGATCGCGGCGCTGGATTCGACGGTGACGGGGATGGGCGCACGGTTGCTGCGGGGATGGGTGCTGCGGCCGCTGCTTGACACGGACGCGATTGAAGGACGACTGGATGCGGTAGCGCATTTTGTGAAACAGACCGTCGTGCGCGGAGAGATCCGCAAAGAGTTGCGCGGAATTCAGGATCTGGAGCGGCTAACGGGCCGCATTACGCTCGGACAGGCGATGCCGCGGGAAATGCAGGCGCTGCGGAAGTCGCTGGCGCAACTGCCGGTGCTGAAAAATTTCCTGACGCCACCAGCCACAGGCGGGAGCGAACTGCTGCGACAGTTGTATGAAGAGATCGACGAACTGACGGACGTCCGGGAACGGCTGGAGAAGGCCATTGCAGATGAGCCGCCGGCTGTGGCCACGGACCCGGGGATTATTCGCGCGGGATACAACGCGGAACTGGATGAGTTGCGGAACCTGAGCCAGCACAGCAAGCAAATCATTGCTTCGATGGAGGAACGGGAACGGAAACGGACGGGGATTAACTCGCTGAAGATCCGGTTCAATCAGATATTCGGGTATTACATCGAAATTTCGAAAGCGAATTTGCACCACGCACCGGCGGACTACGAGCGAAAGCAGACGCTGGTGAATGCTGAACGGTTTACTTCACCGGAGTTGAAGGAGTACGAGAGGAAGATCCTGGCGGCGGATGAGCGGATTCTGGAGATCGAGCGGCAGTTGTTCGTGGATTTGCGTGCAGGAATCGCGGCCAAGGCTTCACGCTTGCGGCGGACGGCAGCGGCTGTTGCGCAGTTGGATGTCTTGGCGTCTTTCGCGAAACTGGCGGCGGACCGGAATTATGTACGCCCGGAATTCAATGGCACGGGCGAATTGCTGATTGTGGGTGGAAGGCACCCAGTCATTGAGGAGTTGTTGAAGCAGAAAGGTGAGCGGTTTGTGCCGAATGATTTGTGTTTTGAGCCGGGACGGCAGCAATTACTGCTGATTACGGGGCCGAACATGGGCGGGAAATCCACTTATCTGCGGCAAGCAGCATTGATCGTGTTGATGGCGCAGACGGGGGCTTACGTGCCGGCGCGGCAGGCGGTGTTGCCGCTGACGGACCGGATTTTCACGCGCATTGGGGCGAGCGACAATCTGGCGAGAGGCAGGTCTACGTTTCTGGTGGAGATGAGCGAAGTTGCATCCATCCTGCATCACGCGACGCCGTCGAGCCTGGTGCTGCTGGATGAAGTGGGACGCGGGACGGCGACGTTTGACGGGCTGTCCATTGCATGGGCGGTGGTGGAGCATTTGCAGAAGACAACGCGGGCGCGGACGCTGTTTGCGACCCACTATCACGAGCTGACAGAACTGGCGGAATTGTTGCCTGCGGTGAAAAATGTGCATGTGTCCGTGAAAGAGACGCCGAGCGAGATTATTTTCCTGCGGCGCGTGGAGCCGGGCAGCGCGGACAAGAGTTATGGGATCGAGGTGGCGCGACTGGCGGGGCTGCCGAGGAGCGTGATCGAACGAGCCCGCGAAGTGCTGAAGAGGCATGAGCAGAGCGAGCATGAATTGAGCGAGACGCTTTCGCCAGGGGCGGCGGAAGCGGGGCATCACAATGGTAATCAGAGTGTGATGTTTACGGCGTTGGACCGGAAAGTGTTGGAGAGATTGCGCGGGGCAAATCTGGATGAGTTGAAGCCCATTGAGGCGTTGAATTTGCTGGCGGAGCTGAAGAAGCAGATTACGTGAAGATGCGGCCAAGGCGGAGTTGAAGAAACCGGGTTGAGGTCCTTCGCCGCGCAAAAGACGCGCGGCTCAGGATGACAATTGGGCTGCGGCCGCAGCACAAGGGTCAGAATGACAGAGTAAGAGAACCGCAAACCCAAGCGGGCGGCGTAAGCCGCCCCCCTACAAAAGCAAGAAGAGTCAAAAGCAGGAACAATCGGTGAAGCAAAAATGCGCCCACAGGGAGAGGTGTGTTAGAACGGAGCGAGCGCGAGACGTGGAACAACGGTTGTGGTGGATGAGTTAGATCCTTCCGCGCAAGCGAGCGGCTCAGGATGAAAGTCGGGCTGCGGCTTAGGAAGACGGCCACAGCACAAGTTTGAGGGCGGCGAGATGCTGGTGATGGGATTGATGAGCGGGACGTCGGCGGATGGGATTGACGTGGCGCTGGTGCAGGTTGGTGGAGCGCCGCCGAAGCTGCGCAGCGAATTGCTCCATCACACGACCATGCGGATGCCGGGAGCGGTGCGAACGGAAGTGCTGCGCATCGCGGAAGGCGGCGGCTGCACGGCGGGAGAGATCAGCCAGTTGAATTTTCGTTTGGGCGCTGCGTTTGGCGAAGCGGCGGTGGCAGCGTGCCGGGAATTTCGTGTGGCGCTTTCGCGGGTGGAGTTAATTGGGAGCCACGGACAGACAATTTTTCATCAAGGGAGGCGAGTCCTCTTTCTCGGGCGTGCGACGGCTTCGACAACGCAGATTGGCGAGCCGGCAATGATTGCGGCGATTACCGGGATAACGACGGTCGGAGATTTTCGGCCGGCCGATGTAGCGGCCGGCGGACAAGGCGCACCGCTGGTGCCTTATGTGGATTGGTTGTTATATCGGGACGAGAAGTTGGGTCGGGTGTCGCTGAACCTGGGCGGAATTGGAAATGTGACAGTGCTGCCGGCGGGCGCCAAGGCGAGTCAGGTTCTCGCGTTTGATACCGGACCGGGGAACATGCTGATTGATGCGCTGGTGGCGCACTTCACGCGCGGGAAACAGCGCTACGACAGAGGCGCCCGGCTGGCGCGGCAAGGGCAAGTGATTGCGCCACTGCTGAAAGCGCTGTTGCGCGACCCATACCTGAAATTGGGGCCGCCAAAATCAACGGGGCGGGAATATTACGGGCGGGCGTATTTTCAGGAGCTGCTGCGGCTGGGGAAGCGGCATCGGGCCCGGCGGAATGATCTGATACGGACGACGACAGAGTTCACAGTGGATTCCGTGGTTGGTGCGTTGAAGAGATTTGTATTGCGGAAGACGAAGGTACAGCAGTTGATCGTGTCCGGAGGCGGCGCAAGGAATCCGTTGATTCTGGCGCAACTGACGGCGGCGCTGTCGCCGATGGAGGTGCTGCCTTCTTCGCGGCTGGGCGTGCCGGAAGAAGCGAAGGAGGCTTACGCGTTTGCGCTGCTGGCGTATGAGACGTGGAACCGAAGGGCGGGAAATTTGCCGTCGGCGACTGGAGCGAGGAACGGAGCCGTGTTGGGGAAGATTTGTTATGCAGGGTAAGGAGGGTTTACTACGGAGGCACTGAGAACTCAGAAAAGCGACAGAAAGACAAGTAAAAGGACCCCCTCCAAAGGGCAGCGGGCACAAAGTACTCGCGCACGCACCTTCGGCTACATCGTGGTTTTCGTTATGTGCTTGGCGGGGTGCGGGAATGTGGAGCGGCCGCAGTCGGGACTGGTGCGGTTTGAGATTGAGTCGAACCCGACGAATCTGGACCCGCGGTACGCGACGGACGGGCAATCGCAGCGGATTGTGGGGCTGATTTTCAGCGGCCTGGTGGAACGTGACGAGGAGATGAATGTGCACGGGGACCTGGCGGAGTCCTGGGAGACGCCGAATCCGCTGGCGTACGTATTTCATTTGCGGCGCGGAGTGAAGTTCCACGACGGGCAAGAGCTGACGTCGAAGGATGTGAAGGCGACGTTTGAGTGGATGATGAATCCGGCGAACAAATCGCCGAAGCGCGGAGCGTTCCGACTGCTGACCTCCGTGGAGGCGCCGGATGCGTATACGGTGGTGTTTCGTTTGAAGGAACCGTATGCGTCGTTTGTGTGGAATGTGGCAAGGCCGGCGATTGGGATTGTGCCAGCGGATGCGGGAGCGGATTTCGCGCGGCGGCCGATCGGGACGGGAGCGTTCCGGTTTGTCAGGCAAGTCCAGGATGATGAGGTGGTGCTGGAGCGGAATGAGGATTATTTTCGTGAGGAAGAGTGCGGGCTGCGGCCTTCGACGTTGGGGGTCGAGAGTAAGAAATTTAACACAGAGGGCGCAGAGAAAGAGCGAGAAGAGGATAAGAAAACCCAAGAACCACCCTTACAAACCAAGGGCGGGGCACCCCCCTGTGGGCCGAAAGTGGCGAGAGTGACGTTTCGGATTGTTCCCGACGCCATCGTGCGAGCGCTGGAATTGCGTAAAGGGAGCGCGGACATTGAAGTTAGTTCCCTTTCGCCGGACATGATTCCCGTGTTGGAAAGGCAGAAGGACCTGGAAGTCACGCAGCGGCCAGGGACGAATCTGGCGTACCTGGGAATTAATTTCGAGGACCCGGTGCTGGCAAAGCGCGGGGTGCGGCAAGCGCTGGCGTACGCGACGGACCGAGAGGCTTTGATCCGGTATTTACTGCGTGGCGAGGCGCAGCTGGCAATGGGGATCCTGCCGCCGAATCATTGGGCCTATGACGGAAACGTGAAGAAATATGGATACGATCCGGGGCAAGCGGACAAGTTATTGGATGCGGCGGGATACCCAAAGAAAACGGATGGGACGCGATTTCATTTGATGCTGAAGGTGTCCACGCAAGAGCAGGCGCGCTTGCTAGGGGCGGCGCTGCAGGACCAGTGGCGGAACGTGGGGATTGCTCTGGAGGTGCGGCCGCTGGAGCCGGCGACGCTCTTTTCGGATCTGGCAAAGGGGAATTTTCAGCTCAGTTATTCCATTTGGATTGGGGCAAATAATGATCCGGACTTTTTTGAGTATGCCTTCTCGACGAGAAGGTTTCCGCCGGACGGGGCGAACCGGGGACATTACCGGAATGCGCGGATGGATTTGCTGACGGATGAGATCCGGACGGAGATGAACCGGGAGAAACGAAAAGAGTTGTGCGACGAAGCGCAGGGAATCTTTGCGGAGGATTTGCCCTACGTGCCGCTGTGGTTTACGGATGTGGTGAGTGTGCACCGGAAGTGGATGGGGGAGATTGAACTGACGCCGACGGGAGATTACGAGTTTTTGGGGCGGTAGTAGAAGAAATTTAACACAGAGGGCGCGGAGAAAAGAAAGAAAGAAGGAAGGGGAAAAGGGTCGGAGGAGTCAGGCAGGGACGGGGTCGTCGCCGGACAGGGCGTCTTGGATATCGTCGGAGGGGATGGCGCCTTCGCGGCCGATGCACCAGTGGTCGCCGCGGAGTTCGACGATAGTGGAGGGCATGATCTCGCTGGTTTCGCCGGCGTCGAGGATCAGGGGGATGCGGTCGCCGAGCTGTCGAAAAACGTCCTCTCCACTGGCGCACGTCGGAGAGCCAGAGAGGTTGGCGCTTGTGCCCGTGAGGGGAACGCCAAGTTCTTTGATGAGGCGGCAGGCGACTTCGTTTTTGGGCCAGCGCATGGCGACGCGCCGGCTATTGGCGGTGACTTTGAGGGGGAGCCGGTTAGAAGCGTCAACGACGATGGTGAGCGGGCCGGGCCAGCAGGCTTCCGCGAGGCGATAGAAATTGTCGGGTAGCTCGCGAGCGAGAATCAGGGCCTGGTCGATGGAATTGATGAGAATGGGAAGGGCACGGGATTCGAGGCGGCCCTTCACGCGGAAGATTTCGTCGACGGCACGGAGATTGACGGGATCGGCAGCGAGGGCGTAAAGCGTGTCGGTCGGAATGGCGATGACCGCGCCGCGTTTCAACCAGTCAGCGGCATACTGCACCAAGCGTGGATCAGGGCTCTCGGCATTGAGCTTCAAGACTTCAGCAGACAAAGAAGCGCACCTAACCTGTTCTGGAGCGGCGGCGACAATCCCCCAGGGCCGCTGGAGGCGACGCTATCATACGCACAATCCCGGCGCAATGGCGCGAAGCAGGAGGAGTTTGTTACATTCGCCGTAGAGAGGCGCGGAGATGGGGACAACGTCAAAAACGGGACGTCCTGATAAGCCCCTGGGCAAAGGAACTCGCGATGAAGCCGCAACTGCTTCGGCCGCGGATGTGTTGGTCAGCCGGGATAACCGGTGGCTGAAAGCGTTTCGCATGGCGCTGCGAGGCGGGTTGGCTTCGGAAAACGGTGCGGTGGGCGTCGAGGGTGTGCGGCTGGTGGAGGAGGCGCTGGGATCGGCCTGCCGGATCGAGGGGGTTCTGTTTAGCGAAAGTGGAGAGCGATACCGGGAACGGTTGGCGCCGTTGATAGGGCGGCCGGGGATGGGGTTTCCGGTGTTGCGGACGACGGACCGGTTGTTCGAAGGGATCGCGGATACGGAGCATCCTCAAGGGGTGGCGGCGCTGGTGCAGCCTCGGCAGATTGTACTGGAAGACGTATTTGCGACGCCGGAGGGGGCGTGCGCACCGCTGCTGGTGGTGCTGGCAGGTGTGCAGGACCCGGGAAATGTCGGGACGATTTTACGGACGGCGGCGGCGTTTGGCGCGACGGGGGCGGTGACGTCGGCGACGGGCCAGAGCGCGACAGCGAGCCCATATGCGCCGAAGGCGATGCGAGCTTCGGCAGGGGCGGCGCTGCATTTGCCGATCTTGGCGGGGATGAGCCTGGCGATTTTGTTGACGCAGTTGAAGGTGAATGGGATTCACACGCTGGCATCGTGTGTGCACCAGGCAGGCGCAGATGCGGCGGCGCCGTGGGAAGTGGATTGGTGCCAACCGATTGCGCTGCTCGTGGGAAATGAAGGAGCAGGATTGCCGGAAGAGATCGTGCACAGCGCGGATGCGCGGATCCACATCCCGATGGCGACCCGAGTGGAAAGTTTGAATGCCGCGGCGGCGGCGGCGGTGATTTTTTATGAGGCGTTTCGACAGAGGAAGAAGAGTTAGCCGCTGAGACAAAGAGCACGCCGAGATAGGGCCTCCACTGCGGGAGCGACCGCGACGCGTGCCCCTATTCGTAGCGTGCGTTAAACTCATAGGCCTGGCATGAGGGGAGTGCCGCAGGGCTCGAGGACTGGCTCTGCGCTACAAGACGATGAGTTTGTTTTCGCCATTGAGGGACGTGGGGGAGCGCGAGGCGGCGCTGCAGCCGCTGGCGGAGCGGATGCGTCCGCGGATGCTGGACGAATTTATCGGGCAGGAAAAGCTTCTGGGGCCAGGCAAGCCGCTGCGGGTACAAATCGAAACCGACAATTTGAGCTCGATGCTGCTGTGGGGGCCACCGGGGTGCGGGAAGACGACGCTGGCGCGGGTGATTGCGCGGCTGACGCGGAGCGAGTTTGTGTCGTTCAGCGCGGTCTTGAGCGGGATCAAAGACATTAAAGAAGTGATGACGGATGCGGAGCGGAAATCTCGGAACGGGCAGCGAACGATTGTGTTTGTGGATGAGGTACACCGCTTCAACAAGGCGCAGCAGGACGCTTTTTTGCCGCACGTGGAGGCGGGACATATTTTGTTCATCGGGGCGACAACGGAGAATCCATCGTTTGAGGTCATCTCCCCGCTACTCTCGAGGACGAAGGTGTATGTGCTGGAGGCGTTGACGACGCCGCAGATTGTGGAATTGCTGAAGAGGGCGATGGGGGATAAAGAGCGGGGATTTGGGAACGAGCAGATTGAAGCGACCGAGGATGTGTTGTTTCGCATGGCGTCGTTTGCGAATGGCGATGCACGGGCGGCGTATAACACCTTGGAGTTGTGTGTGCGGAGTGTGGCGCCTGAGAGTCAAGAGGCCTCCGGTGCAAAGGTGGCCCCTGGGGCACCCGGGAAGGCGGGGGCCAGGGCGCAGGAGGGGACACAGAAGAAGCAGATTACCGCGGAATTGCTGGAAGATGTGCTGCAGCGGAAGCTGCTGCGGTATGACAAGGCGGGCGAAGAGCATTTTAATTTAATTTCGGCCCTGCATAAGTCCATACGGAATTCGGATCCGGACGCGGCGCTGTATTGGCTGGCGCGAATGATCGAGAGCGGCGAAGATCCACTCTATCTGGCGCGGCGGATGGTGCGGATGGCGAGCGAGGATATTGGATTGGCAGAGCCGGGAGCGTTGGCGGTGACGCTGGCGGCGAAGGATGCGTTCGATTTCCTGGGAGCGCCGGAGGGGCATCTGGCTTTGGCGCAGGCGGCGGTGTATCTGTCGCTAGCGCCGAAGTCCAACGCTCTGGAAGCGGCTTACGGGCATGTGATGGAGGATGTGCGGAAGATGGAAGCGGATCCCGTGCCCCTGCATTTGCGGAATGCGGTGACGGGTTTGATGAAGAATATTGGGTACGGTGAAGGATACAAGTACGCGCACAGTTTTGAGGAGAAAGTGACGGACATGACATGCCTGCCCGAGAATTTGGCGGGGCGGACATATTACAAGCCAACAGACCAGGGATTTGAGGCACGATTGCGGGCGAAGATAGCGGAGATCGCGAAAATTAAGGCGCGTTAGGAAAATGACACAGAGACTCAGTCGAAACAGAAAAAAGAATCCTAAAACTCACTCTTATAAACGGAGCCTGGCACGCCTGCCACTTATGAGTGTCTCTCTTAGCGCGGCGGCGTTGTTGATTGTTCCCTGCTTGGGCGCGGAGACGGCGGGGCGGCCGAAGATTTATGGGATCGCCTATGTGAAGGTGAAGGTCACGGACCTGGAGAAGGCGAAAGCGTTTTATGGAGGCGTGCTGGGAATGGCGAGCAGTGGGAGCAGTTGCAAGGGCGTCGCGGATCCGTGCTTTGTGGTGAACCCATACCAGCATGTGGAGTTGGTGCGAACCGGCGCGGGAGATCGCGGATCGTATCTCGCAGAAATCGGACTCACAACGAGCGACGTGAATCAGATGCGGACCTATTTGACGGCGAAAGGGATTGCGGCGGCGCAGATTCTTCGCGGGATGAATGGATTGCGATATTTTGAAACTCAAGACCCGGAACACAACAAGATCGCGTTCGTGGAGAGTACGGGAGAGGACGCGGAGATTGCAACGCCGGGGCTGATCAGCAACCGAATGTTCCACGCGGGGTTTGTGGTGAAGGATTTGAAGGTGGAAAGCAATTTTTATAAAGACATCCTAGGGTTCCGGTTGTATTGGCACGGTGGAATCAAGGATGAGGGGACGGACTGGTATGAGATTCAGGCGCCGGATGGGGATAATTGGATTGAGTTCATGCTGAATATCCCGGCGACCGCGGACCATAAGGAATTGGGCGTGCAGAATCACTTTTCGCTGGGCGTGGCGAACGCCCAAACGGCAGCAGAGAAGCTGCGCGCGAAGGGTGCAAAAGAGTTTGACGGGCCGGAGATCGGACGCGACGGGAAAAACGCACTGGATATTTACGATCCCGATTGGACGCGGGTGGAGTTGATGGAGTTTACGCCGGTGCAGAAGCCGTGCTGTGCGGAATATACGGGGCCGCATCCTAAGCCATGACCCGGCAAGGATTAGAACAATCCCAGCAATTAGGCGTGGTTCCTTTTTCTATGCTGGGACTCTTGGTAATCGTTTTGTGCTTGCTGAGCAATTCCGAGCAGCTTGCGGCCCAGAACATGGATAAGCCG
>Ga0306920_100000468_pt1 | contig 46835 bp, 34 predicted proteins | sample flu12Cox44000170_FD_204666 | JGI IMG/M metagenome (GOLD analysis project Ga0306920, IMG submission 204666) | Lab enrichment of tropical soil microbial communities from Luquillo Experimental Forest, Puerto Rico - flux4day.12C.oxic.44.000.170 (v2)... | ecosystem: Environmental > Terrestrial >... | reverse complement strand
CTCTATCTGGCGCAAAAGTGAAGCCTGCCATGACGGCCCGCGATGCCCAAAATTGCCCTGCGGTGGAGAGTTTGCTGGATGGAAAGGCCCTTGTCTTGACCGTGCCGGGCGAATTTCGTAACGTGAATTTGTCATGAAAAAACAGAGAGTTATCAGGTGGCTGCTGGGTCTGGGTTCGGCCGTTTTGCTCGGTTGGTGCGCGGGAGCGCAGGCGCAGAACCCGGCGCCGTATAAAGAGCGGGCCTTGACGGAGAAGGCTTGGCCCGCCGAGCCCGTGCGTGCTGCGCATGGGATGGTGACGACGGACGAGGAGCTTGCCTCGCGGGCTGGCGTCGAGATTCTCGAGAAGGGCGGCAACGCGGTGGACGCGGCGGTGGCGACGGCCTTTGCGCTGGCGGTGGTGGAGCCGGCGGCGGGAAACATCGGGGGCGGCGGCTTCATGCTGGTGCGCATGGCGGACGGGCGGACGAGCTTTCTCGACTACCGCGAGACGGCGCCGGCGAAAGCCAAGCGCGACATGTACATCAAGCCGGACGGGAAACTGGACACCGAAGCTTCGGTGACCGGCTACCAGGCCGTGGCGGTGCCGGGAACGGTCGCCGGCCTGGAGTTGGCGCTCGCGTCTTACGGCACGATGAAGCTCGCCGACGTGATGGCGCCGGCCATCCGGCTGGCCGATGGCGGCTTTCCCGTGAGCGAAAAACTCGCAAAGGAATTCCGCGGCGAACGCAGGGATTTGCAGAGGTTTTCCGTCAGCTACCGAATCTTTCTAAGGAACGGCGCGCTCTATGAAACAGGCGAGACGCTGCGGCAGCCGGAGCTGGCGGCGACGCTCAAGCGCATTGCGAAACATGGCGCGGCGGAATTTTACCGGGGCGAAACCGCGCGCAGGCTGGTCGAGGACATGCGCGCGCAGGGCGGACTCCTCACGATGGACGATCTTGCGGCGTACCAGCCCAAAGCGCGTCCGGCGCTGCGGGCGAAGTACGCGGTAAGCGGGCACAGCTGGGAGGTGATTTCCTCTCCGCCGCCGAGCTCGGGCGGGGTAGCGGTGATCGAGGCATTGAACATGCTGCAGTCCGAGCCGCTCGAGGGCTGGGAAGACCTGCGAAGCGTTCATCTGGTGGCGGAGACGATGCGGCGGGTGTTCGCAGACCGCGCCGCTTATCTGGGCGATCCGGATTTTGCCAAGGTGCCGGTGGACGGGCTCACCAGCGCTTGCTACGGGAGGGAGCTGGCGGCGACGATTGACCCGCGACGCGCTTCATCGAGCCAGGTGGTGAAGGCGGGCGAGCCGCATGTATGCGGCGAAGAGGCACGCATCCCGGCGCCATCGGAAGTCAGCCTGAACGACGGGCCGCACACGACGCACTTTTCCGTGGTGGACGCAGCCGGCAATGCCGTGGCCAGCACCACAACGCTCAACAATAGCTACGGTTCGCACGTTACCAGCATCGCCGGATTCCTGCTGAACGACCAGATGGATGACTTCACGACCCAGCCCGGGGTGCCGAATGCGCTGTTCGGCCTGATCCAATCCGAAGCCAATGCGATTGCTCCCGGACACCGGCCGCTGAGCTCCATGACGCCGACGATTCTGCTGCGCGACGGAAAGCTGAGCTTCGTAACGGGCTCGCCGGGCGGCCCGACGATTATCTCCTCGGTATTGTTGACCGTGATCAACTGGATGCGGCTCGGAATGGACGCGCAGGCCGCGATCAATGCGCCGCGGTTTCATCATCAGTGGATGCCGGACCGAATCCTTCTGGAGCAGCAGTTCCCGCAAACCATGGAGCAGGGATTGAACGCCATGGGGCACGCTACCCGGCGGCGCGGGCACATCGGGCTGGTGAACGCGATAGGTATCGATTCGCAAACGGGAGAGAGATTAGGGGCGGCGGACCCTCGCGACGAAGGGTCAGCCGTGGGATACTAGCGGCGTTGGAGCCCCACGATTAAATTCTTGCGCGCGAGCCCAAGTCACTATGCAGAAAGTCCTGTCCACCTATCTGTTTATTTCCCGAAAATTGACGGCGGAATTGATCGGGCAAATCCGCGAGGGCGGGTTTAACGCTCTGGAGGTTTTCTGTTCGCGCGCCCATTTTGACTACGCAACCAGGCAGGAAGTGCGCGCGATGGCCGGCTTGCTTGAAGCGAATCAGATGAAGCTCGATTCGCTGCACGCTCCGACCAGCAAAGATTCGAGCACAACGCGCGAGAGCGGGCAGCCGCTTTCGATCTGCGAAGTCGAAAAGGTGCGGCGGATCGAGGCTATGGACGAGTTCAAGCGGGCGATCGACGTTTCTGAAGACTTGCCTTTTTCGCGCATGGTGCTGCACATGGGTGGCTCGCGGGAGACGGCCGATCCGAGGAAGCGCGACGCGGCCTTCAGCACGCTCGAGCACCTGGTGCTGCACGCACACCATGCGGGCGTGACGCTGGCGGTCGAGAATACGACGAGCGAGATGGGCGATCCGGCGTATTTGCGGGCGTTTGTGGATGAAACGCGGCTGACCGGGCTGCGATTCAATTTTGACGTGGGGCACGCGAATCTGAGCGATCATCCGGCGGAGGAACGCGTCGCGAAGAGCTTTGCGCCCCTGAAGGAACTGGTGGTTTCGCTCCACCTGCACGACAATCACGGCGACAAGGATGAACATTTGTTGCCCTATGAGGGTTCGATCGATTGGGGCTCGACGGTTCCTGTGCTGAAATCGGCCCGCAACGCGGACGGCGCTCTGCCGGTGGTGCTCGAGTTAAAGGAGAAGTTTGGACCGGAGGCGGCGCCGGTCCCGGAACAGCTGGCGGCCGCGCAACAGGCGTTCAGGAAGTTTGAATCGGCCTGGAATTCCTAGCCGCTTATAGGACCGGCTGGCCTCAGTCCTCGGAACGTTTTGTGGCTGCGCGAACGACGGTCACGCGTCCACGGCAGTCCGCAAGTCGTCGCGGGCACCAGGCTCCTTCCCTAGCTCCCACTGGGTACCGCGCGTTTCTTCTAGTGCCCGGGGAGCGAGTGTTGATAGAGTGCTGCCTCGAACTGCCGGACCGAAGCCGGCGCCAGGAATTCTCCGAGGCTTACCGTGAGCTCAATGACCGAGAAGCTGGTTTGGCAAGGCGGGTTGGGAATTCTCCTCTTGGCGGGCTTGGCCCGCGCTGCCACGCCGCAGGAAAGCCGCGCTACGCGACCTGGCATCTTCGAGTCCGACGGCGACGTGGGGACGGTGCTGCATCGGGGCTCGGTCGATTACGACGCGACGAAGGGAACATACACGGTCGCGGGCAGCGGCGAAAACATGTGGTTTGCTAAGGATGCCTACCACTTTGTTTGGAAAAAGATGAGTGGAGACGTAGCGCTCTCTGCGGACATTACCTTTGCGGGCAGTGGAGGCAATGCGCATCGCAAGGCGGTGCTGATGATCAGGCAGAGTCTCGACCAGGATTCGGCGTATGTGGACATTGCGCGGCACGGGAACGGCATGACCGCGCTGCAGTTTCGAACCGCCAAGGGCGGGGTTACCAATGAAGTGGAGTCGCCGGACTGGGGGCCAGCGCAGGTGCGGATTGAAAAACACGGCGCGTTCGTGACCATGTGGCTCGCCAAGAAGAGCGGCGATGAACTGAAAATTGCGGGAGCTTCTCCGCGCATCGAGTTGCAGGAGCCGTTTTATGTGGGCATTGGCGTGTGCAGCCACGACAAGGACCTAGTGGAGAAGGCAGTGTTCAGGGATGTGAAGCTAAAAGCGTTCGAGGGGGCGGCGAGCGAGAAGGATTCCGTCTTGTACAGTTTTTTGGAAACCATGCCGGTGGAGTCGAACGACCGGACGGCGGTGCATGTCGAGCCAGGAAGGTTTGAGGCTCCGAACTGGACGCGCGACGGGAAGGAGCTCCTGTTCAATCGCGAAGGCCGGATCTGGCGGCTGCCGGTCGACGGGAAAACGGCTCCGGTCCCGATCGATACGGGATTTGCGGTCCGTTGCAACAACGACCATGGAATTTCGCCCGACAGTTCGCTGCTGGTGGTTAGCGATCAGTCGCAGGCGGACCACCAGTCGCGGCTGTATGTGCTGCCAATCGCCGGCGGCGAGCCGCGCCAGGTGACCAAGAGCGCGCCTTCCTACTGGCATGGCTGGTCGCCGGACGGTCGCACGCTGGCATTTGTGGGCCAACGCAACGGCGAGTTCGACATTTACACCATACCGGTGGGCGGCGGAGAAGAAACGCGCCTGACAACAGCCAAGGGATTGGACGACGGGCCGGAGTATTCGCCGGACGGACAGTACATTTATTTCAATTCAGAGCGAACCGGGCATATGCAGATCTGGCGCATGAAGGCCGACGGCAGCGAGCAGGAGCAGGTTTTTTCTGACGAGTGGAATAACTGGTTTCCGCACCTTTCACCGGACGGAAAGTACATGGTGTTTTTGACCTACGACAAGAACGTCGGCGGGCATCCGGAGAACAAGGACGTGATGCTGCGGCTGATGACGCTCGGCGACAAGAAGATCAAGACCCTGGCGCAGCTGTTTGGCGGGCAAGGAACGATCAACGTGCCGTCGTGGTCGCCGGACAGCAAGAGCGTGGCGTTTGTGAGTTACGCGCTCGTTCCGCGCACGGTCGAATAGGGCATTCAGAAGCCGGGTGGGCGGGCGTCGGCGACGCCAAAGGCGCGTTCGAGAGCGATGCCTGCGGTAGAGAGAACACCTTCTTCAAACAAGCGACCGATCAGAGTCACTCCATGCGGCACGCGGCGCGGCGGCTTGAATTTGGGCAAGGGATTTTTGGGATCGGGCGCCCAGTCACTGCGCGCTTCGGCGACCTCGACGAAACCGGCGCGCAGTGTGAGCGAGGGCTGCCCGGTGAAGTTCGAGATGGTAAGCATTTCGTCGCGCAGAGAAGGCACCAGCAGAACATCCACTTGATCGAACAGGCGAGCCATTTCTTCGGCGACTTTGCGGCGCAGGCGATCGGCCTGGACGAAGTCCACGGCGGAAAGAAAGCGCGCCTGGCGGAAAAGATTCGGCCAGGCGTCGGGAACTTGCGCTTTGAGCTGATCGACGCCGTGCGTCAAAACCAGTTCCTCGAAAGCGGCGGCGCCTTCCGCGAAAAGGATCAGCTGCAGCGAGCTGTAAGGCCAGTCGGGTAGCGACACTTCGACGATTTGCATGCCGAGTTCTTTGACCGTTCGAAGCGCGGCGCGGTCTACGTCGGTGGCGGGACTTTCCTCGATCCACCTCGGGAAGTAGCCGACGCGGAGATTTTTGATCGATGCACCGGCGTCGAAGTCGAGCTGGCTCGGGACGCTGGAAAGATCGCCAGGGTCGCGACCGGAAATCACGCGCAGGACAAGCGCGGCGTCTTCGACCGAGCGCGTCATGGGGCCGAGCTTGTCGAGCGACCAGCAGAGCGTCATGGCACCGGTGCGCGGGACGCGGCCAAACGTCGGACGTAGCCCGGTGACGCCGCAAGGCATCGACGGGCTGACGATGCTGCCGCCGGTTTCACTGCCGATGGAAAAGCCGACGAGGCCGGCGGCGGTGGCCGCGCCCGGGCCGGCGCTCGAGCCTGAAGCCCCTTCCTCGAGCAGCCAAGGATTCATGGTTTGGCCGCCGAACCAGATGTCGTTCAAAGCGAGCGCGCCCAGGCTCAATTTGGCGATCAGCACCGCGCCGGCTTCGTGAAGACGTTTGACGACGGCGGCGTCTTTTTCGGGAACGCGATTGCGGAAGGGTTCGGCACCAAAGGTGGTGGCGATGCCTGCCGTATCGAGCAGGTCCTTGCCGCCCCAGGGAATGCCGTGCAGCGGGCCGCGATACCTGCCAGCGGCGATTTCAGCGTCGGCTTGACGGGCTTGCCGGAGCGCGAGATCGCGGGTCACGGTGATGATCGAGCGCAACTGCGGATCGAACTGCTCGATACGCTGGAGATAGATGTTCGTAAGGCGCTCGGAATGGAGTTTGCGTTGTTCGATCCAGCGCGAGAGCTTGGTGACCGGCGCAAAGGCGATGTCTTCGTCGCGGGCAGGGAGCGGACCGGGACCGGCGTTCGAACGAACGAAGCGGTCGCGCTCCGGGCCGCCCGCGCGGCCGGGCAGGACGGGATTCCACTGGGAATAGGGCGCCAGCGTTGCTTCGAGCGCGACTTTGCGCGGGCCGGTGCGGCGCTCATAGAGCGCGGCCATGGTCTGGCGCCAGCTCCAAGCCGCCATGGCGCGGTCGGCGGGATTCAGTTCGACCTGGACCAGCTTTTGGGCTTCGCCGAAAGTGGTTGGGGAGACTTCCGGGCCCGCTCCGGGGCCGGTGCCGAATTCGGGCGGCATTCCCGCCGGCGGCGCGGCTGTAGGCTCTTGCGCCCTGCTCGCGCCTAAGCCTATCGCCGCACCGGCCAATCCGATGGTGGCCAGGAAATCTCTGCGAGACTCGGACATACTCCCTCCGGAAACGGTCTCGCATTGTATCGCGTCAGGACAGAGTTCGGCGTTGGCCCGGGCGGGCGCAGCCCTTCGGTTTGGGATTTGTGCTGACCGGGTTCGGTCTTACCTGGCCGCCTGGGTATTCCTTTGCGCCGCGGTCAGACCTTCGGCCAACTCGGGATGCTCGCTGAGCACTTCCACCATGCAATCCTTGCCGACATCTTCGCCCCACTTGCGGCCTTGCTCTTGCAGCTCCGCCGTCACCTTCGGCAGGGTCGCAATCGCTTTTTGGCCAAGCGGAGTCTGATAGAACTCGATTAAGCCGCGAATTTCCTGGTGAGAGAGATTCCGGTCGTAAACCGGCACCGCCAGATCGAGGAGACGCTCAACGTCGGCTTTGGCCGTGAACTTGGCAAAGAACAGGTCCACCAGCTTTTCGCGATATTCGCCCGGCGGCAGCGAATTCGTAAGAAGAGGCTTGATCGACTTGCTCATGGAATCCATGGTTTGCGAAACAATGGCTTTGGTTCCGACCAGCTCGAGCAGCTTGCGAATGTCGGCTTCCTTCGCCGGATCGACTTTCGATTGCGCGGCGATTCCTGCTTTTGCCGTTGCACTCTGGCCGGCCTTCGCCGCGGTTGCGGGCGCGCCCTGCGCGCGAGTTCCGGCCGAAGCCAGCGTCAGGCAGACACCTAGGACAACACTGATTTTCATGACAACCTCCGTCTTTTGTGATGCTAGCGGAAGCCGGCCGCCGCCAATGTTAAGGTTCGGGAAGAAGGGCGAAACAGCAACCTGAACCAAGGAACAGGGTCAAGGCGTCTAGCGAAAGAAAGCGCGCAGAGTAAATCTGTTAAACTACAAAATTCAAGTTTGCGCGCGGAAACAGGCAATGACGACGATCACCATCGAACAAGCGGGAAAATACGACGGGCAGGAAGTGACGCTCAAGGGCTGGCTCTACAATTTGCGCGAATCCGGCAAGCTGCTGTTTCCGATTTTTCGCGACGGAACCGGCATCATGCAGGGCGTGGTTTCGCTGAAGGAGAGTCCGGCGGCGTTCGAAGCGCTGAAGGGGCTGACGCAGGAGTCGAGTGTGGTGGTAACCGGCAAGATCCGCGGCGAGCAGCGCGCGCCGGGCGGATATGAAATCGGCGTCAGCGCGGTCGAAGTGCTGCAAAAAGTCTCGGAAGAAAAGCCCTTCCCTATTCAATTGAAGGAGCACGGAGTCGATTTCCTGCTCGATCATCGCCATCTGTGGATTCGTACGCCGCGGCAGGCGGCGATCCTGCGCGTTCGGGCGGAAGCCGTGCGCGCGGCGCGCCATTTCATGGATGCGCAGGGCTATACGCTGACCGACGCGCCCATGTTCACGCCCTCGGCATGCGAAGGCACGTCCACGCTCTTTGAAGTGAACTACATCGACGACGAGAAGGCCTACCTGACGCAGTCGGGACAGCTCTATATCGAAGCCACGGCGATGGCTTTAGGCAAGGTCTATACCTTCGGTCCGACCTTTCGCGCGGAAAAATCCAAGACGCGCAGGCACCTGACCGAATTCTGGATGCTCGAACCGGAAGCCGCCTACGCCACGCTCGACGACATGATGGCGTTGGGAGAAGGCCTGGTTTCGGCGATCGTTCAGTCCGTCGTCGAGAACAAGAAACCGGAACTGGAGCTGCTGAAGCGAGACGTTACAAAGCTCCGAGATATCAAGCCGCCCTTCCCCCGGATCAGCTACGAACAAGCGCTCGAACTGCTCCATAAGAATGGCAATCCGGCCAAGTCCGGCGACGACTTCGGCGGCGACGAAGAGACCATTATTTCCAGGGAGTTCGACCGGCCGGTGATGATCCACCGTTATCCGACGGCCATCAAGGCGTTCTATATGCAACCGGACGCTTCCGATCCCAGTAAGGCTCTGGCCTTTGACATGATTGCGCCCGAAGGATACGGCGAAATCATCGGCGGCAGCCAGCGCATTCACGACTACCATCTGCTCGTTAAACGACTGAAAGAGCACAACTTGCCGGAAGAAGCCTTCCAGTGGTATCTCGATCTGCGCCGTTATGGCAGCGTTCCTCACTCCGGCTTCGGGCTGGGGCTTGAGCGCACGGTGGCATGGATTTGCGGCACCGAGCACATCCGCGAGGTCATCCCCTTCCCGCGCATGATTTACCGGGTGTATCCTTAATCTTCCTCGGCAGTTAGGAGTGATCGGCCGCTCCGGCCGGGCGCTTGGGTAGGCGCCGGACCAAGGCAGGAGTAGCTCTTCACCGAATCTGGATCGACTGATGCCACAAAAAGTCCGCATCATTGGTGTGCCCATGGACCTCGGGCAGTCCCGCCGCGGGGTAGACATGGGGCCTTCGGCACTGCGGGTCGCCGGGTTGCAATCGAAAATCAAGCAGCTGGGCCACACCGTAGAAGACATCGGCAACCTCGAGGTCAAGCAGCCGGAAGAGATGCAGGTCGGCGAAAAAAGGGCCAAGTATCTCGAAGAAATTGCGGAAACGTGCTCCGACATTTCCAAGTCCGTGCAAAAATCGCTGGAAGAAGGCTTTCTGCCGCTGGTGTTGGGCGGCGATCACTCGATTGCGGCAGGCGTGGCGGCCGGCGTCTCTTCGCACTTTCGCAAGGACAAAAAGCAGATCGGCTACATCTGGCTCGATGCGCACGGCGATATGAATACCCCGGAAAGCTCCCCTTCGGGAAACGTGCACGGCATGCCGCTGGCCGCGATCATGGGTTATGGAGCGGATGAACTGGTGATGCTCGGCGGATTCAAGCCCAAAGCCGAGCCGGGCAACATTGTGATAGTGGGCGCGCGCGACCTCGATGCGCAGGAACGCAAGATCGTCAAGAAATCCGGCATTCACGTTTTTACCATGCGCGACATTGACGAGCGGGGGATGCGCGAAGTGATGTCCGACGCGCTCAAATATGCCATGGACGATACCGACGGCGTCGCCGTGTCGCTCGATATGGATTTTGTCGATCCCGCCGACGCTCCCGGCGTCGGCACGCCGGTCCGCGGCGGCGTGACTTATCGCGAAGCCCACCTGGCAATGGAGATGATCGCGGACTCGAAAGCCATGGCTTCGCTCGAAGTGGTTGAGATCAATCCGGTGATCGACGAACACAACCGCACGGCGCTGCTGGGCGTGGAGCTCGTGCTCTCGGGACTTGGCCAGAAAATCCTGTAGATCGGAACAGCCGGGCGCCCGGCGAACCTTGCCGTCGAGCTCAGCAGATTCCGCCAAAGCACAGGTATTTGATCTCGAGGTATTCGTCCATGCCGTACTTCGAGCCTTCGCGGCCGAGGCCCGACTCCTTGACGCCGCCAAAAGGAGCTAGTTCGGTCGAAATGAGACCGGTATTGATGCCGACGATTCCGTACTCGAGCGACTCGGCGACACGCCAGACGCGCGACAAATCCTTCCCGTAGAAGTAAGCGGCCAGACCGAATTCGGTCGAGTTGGCGAGTTCGACGGCTTCCGCTTCGCTGCGGAAACGGAAGAGCGGCGCGACCGGGCCGAAGGTCTCTTCGCGAGCGACGGCCATCTGCGGGGTCACCTCGGTCAAGATGGTGGGTTCGAAGAAGCGCCCGCCGAGAGCATGGCGTTCGCCGCCAACCAGGACTTTGGCGCCTTTCTCACGAGCGTCGCGGATGTGGTCTTCGACTTTGGCGACCGCGGCGTCATCGATCAGCGGGCCTTGCGTGGCACCGGCTTCGAGCCCGAATGCGGGCTTAAGTTTCCTGACTGCAACGGCCAGTTTTTGGGCGAAGGCGTCGTAGACCGGGTCCTGAACCAGCAGGCGGTTGGTGCAGACACAGGTCTGGCCGGTGTTGCGGTATTTCGAGGCCACGGCACCTTCGACGGCGGCGTCAAGATCGGCGTCATCGAAAACGATGAAGGGCGCGTTGCCGCCGAGTTCGAGAGAAAGCTTTTTGATGGTGCCGGCGCACTGGGCCATCAAAACCTTGCCGACTTCGGTCGAGCCGGTGAAGGAAAGCTTCTTGACGATGGAATTGGACGTGAGTTCGCCGCCGATCTCCTTGGCCGACCCGGTGATGACGTTGAAAACGCCTTGCGGGACGCCGGCGCGCTCGGCAAGTTCGGCCAGGGCCAGCGCGGAGAATGGGGTCTGCGCGGCGGGCTTGAGGACGACGGTGCAGCCAGAGGCGATGGCGGGTCCGGCTTTGCGGGTAATCATGGCCAGAGGAAAATTCCACGGCGTGATGCAGGCCACGACGCCAATGGGCTGCTTCAGGACCACGATGCGCTTGTCGGCTTGATGGCCGGGGATGGTGTCGCCGTAAACGCGCTTGGCTTCTTCGCCGAACCATTCAAGAAACGCCGCGGCGTAAGCCACTTCGCCCTTCGATTCGGTGAGAGGCTTGCCTTGCTCGAGAGTCATCAAGCGGGCGAGGTCTTCCTGATTTTCCATCATCAGATCGAACCAGCGGCGGAGCACCGCGGCGCGCTCCTTGCCGGTCCTCTTGGACCAAGCGGGGAACGCGGCGTTGGCGGCGTCAACGGCGGCGCGGGCCTCGGCCGCACCGAGTTTGGGAACCGTGCCGAGGATTTCGCCGGTAGCGGGGTTGTCGACGTGGATGGTGGAGTTGTTTGCGGAGCCGACCCAGGCGCCGTCGATGTAGCAGGATTGGCGAAACAGGCGCGGGTCCTTGAGGCCGACGGCGGTGGCGGCGGAATTGGAAACGCTGGTGCTCGACATTGCTGGTACTCCCTAGGTGTTCGATGTCGCGAAGTGCGGTCGCGGTGCGGGGCTGCCGGAAGCGTACGCCAAAGCGGCTTCGAGAACATCAAGACCTTCTTCGAATTGCGCGTCGGTGACAACCAGCGGCACCAGAATGCGCATGACGTTGCCATAGGTGCCGGCGGTGATCGTGATCAGGCCGTGTTCGTAACAAAATTGGGCGATTTTTTTTGTGGCTTCCGCGTTGGGTTCGCGGGAGGAATGGTCTTTCACCAGTTCGATGGCGCACATGCCGCCAAGACCGCGCACGTCACCGACCACCGAGAATAGCTTCTGCCAGGATCTGCCGCGCCCGCCGAACCTGCGGCCGAGCTGCGTCGAGCGCCCCAGCAGTCCCTGCTTTTCTATGATGTCGAGGGCGGCGAGGGCCGCGGCGCAAGCGAGCGGGTTCCCGCCGAAAGTACCGCCGAGACCGCCGACTCCGGCGGCGTCCATGATTTCCGCGCGTCCGGTGACGGCGGCTAAAGGCAACCCGCCGCCGAGGGACTTTGCGCTGGTGATGAGGTCGGGTTCGACGCCATAGTGCTCGATGGCGAAATATTTTCCGGTGCGCGCGATGCCAGACTGCACCTCGTCGGCAATAAACAGAATGCCATGCCTGCCGCAGATTTCCTTGACCACGGCGTAGAACTCTTCGGGCGGGGCGACGAAGCCGCCTTCCCCCAAAACCGGTTCGGCGATGACGGCGGCGACCGATTCGGGAGCGACGACGCGCTTGAAGGCGTCCTCGAGTGCGCTTGCGCAGGCCAGTTTGCAGCCGGGATAGGTGAGACCGTACGAGCAGCGGTAGCAGTAAGCGTAAGGCAAGCGGTAGACGTCGCCGGGAAACGGTGCAAAGCCGGCTTTGTAGGGATGCGTTTTGCTGGTCAGCGACAGCGTCATCATGGTACGGCCGTGGAAGGCGTCGTTGAAGGCGATGAGGGCGGGGCGCTTGGTGTAAGCGCGCGCAATCTTGACCGCATTTTCGACGGCTTCGGCGCCGGAATTGACGAGCAGGGTCTTCTTGGCGGATTTGCCGGGCGCCAGGGCGTTCAGCCTTTCGGCCAGGGCCACGTAGCCTTCATACGGCGTGACGCTGAAGCAGAGGTGCAGGTATTTTTCCAGCTGCGCGCGGATGGCGGAGTCCACCTCCGCCGGCCGATGGCCGGTATTGAGGCAGCCGATGCCGCCCGCGAAGTCGAGGAAGCGATTGCCGTCGACGTCTTCGATGACCGCGCCCTCAGAGCGCGCGGCAAAGATCGGCGTCGCGTGGTAAGGTCCGCGCGGGACGGCGGCTTCGCGGCGTTGCATCAAGGCGCGCGACTTGGGGCCGGGGATTTCGCTGCGAAGTTGAATGGTGTTCATAGAATTTCTCTCTGCAGATTTTCTAGTACCAGCCGATCGGCGTCTCGTCGAGATTGACGAAGACCTGCTTGGTCTCGAGATATTCTTCAAGTCCCCAAGGACCCAGTTCGCGGCCGAAGCCCGATTGCTTGTAGCCGCCCCAGGGCGCTTCAACGTAGGTCGGCTGCATGTGGTTGACCCAGATGATTCCCGCACGCAGCGACTTCACGACGCGGAAAGCTTTGTAGATGTCGCGGGTCCAGACGGCACCGGCCAGGCCATACGGGGTATCGTTGGCGATTCGGATGGCGTCGGGTTCGCCGTCGAAAGGAATTACGCTGGCCACCGGGCCAAAAATCTCTTCCCGGGAAATCCTGGCGTCGTTGTCGACGTCGTAGAAAATGGTCGGTTCGAGGTAATAGCCCTTGGCGATCTGTTGCGGGCGGCCGCCGCCGATGGCGGTTTTGGCCTCCCTTTTGCCGAGATCGAGGTAGCCGCTGACGCGGTCGTATTGCTCCTGGCTGACGAGCGGACCCATTTTTGTTTCTCGTTCCAGCGGCGGTCCCAGCTTGATGCGCTTGGCTTTCTCGGTCATGGCTTCGACGAACTTGGCATAGATCTTCTTTTCGACCAGGATGCGGCTTCCGGCGGAGCAGACTTCCCCTTGATTGATAAAGACGCCGAACAGCGCGCCGTCCACGGCGGCCTCCCAGTCGGCATCGGCGAAGAAAACGTTGGGGGATTTGCCGCCGAGTTCGAGCGTGACGCGTTTGAGGGTTTCGGCGGCGGATTTGACGATGATTTTGCCCACCGCGGCGCTGCCGGTGAAGGCGATCTTGTCGACTCCCGGATGGGCGACAAGTGCGGCGCCGGCGGTTTCGCCGAAACCGTTGACGATGTTCACAACGCCCGGGGGAAGGCCCGCTGCTTCCAAATAATTCGCGAATTCAAGCGCGGTTAGCGGGGTTTGCTCGGCTGGTTTGAGAACGCAACAGCAACCGGCTGCTAGGGCCGGAGCCAGTTTCCACGCCGCCATCAGCAGTGGATAGTTCCAGGGGATGATTTGGCCTGCGACGCCTACCGGCTCCTTCATCGTGAAGCTGAGCGCGTTGGCCGGGACGGGATTCACTTGGCCACCGACTTTGTTGGCCAGACCGCCGTAGTATTCAAAGCAGGTGGCGACGTCGGAGATGTCGTATTCGGCTTCGACGATGGGCTTGCCGGAGTTGCGGCATTCAAGCTCGGCCAACGCGGCGGCGTTCTGGCGAACCTTTTCGGCCAGCTTGAAAAGGACGCGGCCGCGGTCCTGGGCGGTGGTTTGCGGCCAAGGACCGGAGTCAAAAGCGGTGCGCGCGGCTTGGACCGCGCGATCTACGTCCGCCGCTTCGGCCGCGGCCACGTGAGCGATGACCTCTTCGGTCGAGGGATCGTAGACCGGGAAGGTCTTGCCGGACGCGGCAGGTTGCCACTTGCCGTTGACGAAATTCTGATAGGTTCGAACTCCGGTTGTTGCGCCTGTGGACATGACAGCCTCCTGCTGCAAGAGCCCTTCAAGCCGCCGCTTTCCATGCCGTTTTGCGGCGGCCGTAAACGTAAAAGAAAAATGCTGCAGCTCCTATAAAGAAGATGGTGCCACCTACCATCCACGTTTCATAGGAAGCGAGGGAAGAAATCTGCTGGGCCGGGAAAAAGGCCAGGGCGATGCCCAGCGTAGTGGTCAACAGGCCGCTGATGCCTGAGAGTAGAAGAGCTTCCTTTCCATAGCGGACACGCTTGAAATCCGGGGCAAACGCTATCTTGACCAGGGCGCCGAACATGTAGAGGAAAGGAACCAGCTGCAGCACCACCGCCAGCGAAAGCATGCGCTGAAACGATTCCTGCACGCCGGAGCTCACGAAATTCATGAGGACCAAGACCAGCGAGACGCCGGCATGGACAAGGAGCGCGGCGTAGGGCGTGCGGTACTTCAGATGGATGCTGCCGAGCCAGCGGGGCATGTAGGAGTCGAGTCCGGCGACGAACGGGATGCGCGCGGATCCGCCGAGCCAAGCCGATCCGATGCCGGCGATGGACAAGCTCAGCAGGAAGGCGAATGGCGCGACGATCCATGGAACGCCGACGCGGCCGGCCATGCGGGTCACAGCTTGCACGATGCCCTGCAGCACGCTGATGTCCGACTTGCTGACCGCGACCAGCAAGGTGAGCGTCGCGCCGATATACAGGAGGCCGGAAAGCACGCCCCCCCATGCGACCGCGCCAGGCAAGGTCTTCCGCGGCTCCTGAATTTCGTCGCCCATGATGGAAGCGAGTTCGAGACCCACCAGGCCGAAACAGATGACGGCAAACGAATTCAGGACGAAGCGGGGATTGGCGGGGATCTGGAAGTCCGCCCAGCTGACCGCGGTGCCGAATCGCGTCCACACAATCAAACCAAGCCCCATCAACAGGGCGGCGGCTATAAAGGTGCCGATCCCGCCGATGTTGTTAATCCATTTGCCGACACCCAGGCCCACGATGTTGAGCAATACCAGAAAAATCAGCAGGGCCAGGCAAGCGCCCAGTGCAAAAACCTTGTTGTCGGCGAGCGCTTCATGGCCGGGGCCCAGCGCAAAGACGGAGACGCCAACGAAATAGAGCAGAACCGTGGGCACGTACATCATGTTGTTGGTCCAATAGCACCAGCCGGACAAAAAACCGTGGAAGTCGCCGAAGACTTCCTTGGCCCAAAGGTAGACGCCGCCTTCGCCGGGATAACGGGCGGCAAGTTCGATGACCGCGATACCCTGCGGGGCAAAAAAGAGCAGCAGGGAAATGATCCAAAGCCAAATGGTTACGCCGCCGTTCGCCGCAATGGACGGAACCACGTTCAAGTTGAACACGGCAACCACGAACAGCAGCAGCAGATCGCGCTGACCGAGAACGCGTTTGAGATGCGGCTGGGATTCCGCGGTGTTCACTTCCTCTGTCAACGTTTCTCTCCGAAAGCTCTCCGCGGAATCACCCGTATGCACCGCTTGAAACGTCCCGATTCCTCCCAGTGCTCGGCCGTCCGAATCCGGACGCCGGCTCAAGTCGTCAGTGGGCCGCTGCGGCGGTGACTAGACCGCGCTCGGCTTGAGCCTCGGCCAGAGCGGGCGCGATCTCGTCGAACACGGCCAGGTGGGTGTCGATATCCGCTTCGCTGTGCTGCACCGAGATGGTCCACTGCTCGTCCCACCAATAGGGTTGCGCCAGCACGCCGCGGTTCACCATCGCGAACCAATAGTGGCGCCACAGGTCGACATCGATCTTGGTCCAGTCGCGGTAGTTCTTGATCTCCTGCGGATAGAGCATGAGCGCGCCGTTCACTCCGGCGCTCGCGACATAGGCTTTCAATCCGGCTTTCTTGACGATCGAACGATAGCCGTCGGTTAGCTTCCTGCTGAGCTTGTCGACCAGCGCGTAGTTTTCGCGGGTAAGGACTTCTCGGAAGGTCGCGAGCCCGGCAGCCATTGCGACACGGTTGGTGTTGTAGGTGCCGCCGTGAAAGACCTTGTGGTCGGAGATCAGGCCCATCACTTTCTTGCTGGCGCCAAATGCGCCGAGCGGCAGCCCGCCTCCGATGGATTTCGCAAGGCAGATCATGTCCGGCTTCACGCGGAAATAGTCGCTGGCGCCGCCCCAGGCGAGTTTCGCTCCGGTTTTCACTTCATCGAAAATGAGCAAAGCGCCGCTCGAGTCCGAGAGCCTGCGAAGCCCTTCGAGGAAGCCGGCTTCGGGCATACACAGACCGACGTTCATCATAATCGGCTCGAGAATGATGGCCGCGATCTGGCCGGGAAATTGTTTGAAGCGATTCTCGACACTCTTCAGGTTGTTGAACGTGGCGATAACGACGTTGTCGACCGCAGCCTTGGGAACACCGCCGCCACCGGGCACGGAGTTGGGCGCGTCGATGTCGCCGTACTGGTCATCTTTGGGCTTTACGCTGACTAGCGCCGTGTCGTGCAGGCCGTGGTAGGAGCCTTCAAACTTGATGATTTTGTCTCGGCCAGTTGCGGCTCGCGCAATCCGGCATGCGTGCATGGTGACTTCCGTGCCGCTCGAGCCGAAGCGCACCATTTCAACGGGGTAGCGTGCGCAGATTTCTTCCGCAAGCTCCCATTCCTGATCGTGCGGCATGCCGAAAGTCGTGCCTTGGTCGAGTTTTTCTTTAACAGCCTTCACGACGGCCGGATGGCAGTGGCCCGCCATAAGAGCGCCGAAGCAAAGGTTGTGGTCAATGTATTCGTTGCCGTCTATATCCCGGATTTTGCTGCCTTTGCCATCCTTAACAAAAATCGGATAAGGCTCGTAATGGCGATAGTTGCTGGCCACTCCTAAAGGGATGCGCTGCTCGGCGCGCTTGTGCGCGGCGGCAGATTTGCGCGTGCGCTTCTCGTAAAGCGCCAGTTCCTTTTCGAGTGCTTCGTACGACATGGCATTTCTCCGAACTCAAGCGCGCCGTTTCCAGGCGGCTCGCTCATTGCAGGTCTCTTCCCTGCCGTCAGTGTGCTGCAAACTCGGTGCGTCTTTTTGGACGCGCAGAAGCGCGGCTCTCTAGACCGCGCCTCCCATCGTTTTTCTTCGCCGGGCCGGCCCGCTAGAAGTGGAACTTCAGCGCGAACTGCAAAAGCCGCGGATCGCGGATGTGAAGAACCTGCCCAAACGTCGAACCCTGGTTTGAGATGTTGCCGTCGACGGTATAGAACTGAGCATGGTTCCATACGTTGAAAATGTCGAGGCGAAATTCCATCTTCAGCCGCTCTTTAATGGGCGTGGATTTCGAAAAACTCATGTCCCAGTTGTTGATGCCCGGCCCGCAGCATATCGAGCGCGGAGCGTTGCCGATCGTGCCCGGAGGGACGGTCGCATTGGTGAATTCGTTGGGGTCGAAGACAAAACCTCCGTTCTTTCGAATGTCTTGCTTGACGAAATGACCCGGCGTGAACCCGGCGTCGGTGTTGTAGTTCGGCTGGCCGGGAGCTTCGAAATCGAAGGTAGTGTCCAGCTCCTCAACGTCGTCCTGTGAAGTGATGCGAATCGGGAAGCCGCTCTGGAAGCTGAGGATTCCCGAGACTTCCCAACCGTTCAGCAGAACGCCTTTGAAGCCGTCATACTTCGGTATCGGCAGATCCCAGACGTAGTTGAACACGAAGCGATGCCGCGCATCGTAGTTCGAAAGGCCGTAGGTTGCATTGAAGTCGAGCGGATTCAGCGCGCTCTCAAAGCTGGAGGCGTTGTCGAGAGACTTGCTGAAAGTGTAAGCGGCCTGGAATTGCAGCCCGTGCGAGAAACGCTTCTCGAAAAGCGCCTGAAATGAGTTGTAGTTGGAACGTGCAATGGTGTCTTCGCTGAAAATGCCGGAGAACACCGGCACCGCCGGACAAGCGTTGCCGGTCAATGGGTCACAGAGCGGCGAAGAGTAGATCCGTGTTCCGGAAAGCGTGATCGGCGTCCCGGTTCCGGCAGCTCCGGTAATGATGCAGGCGGATGATGGCTTCAGAATCGAACACGGAATGTTTTGCCCGTCGGGCCCGCCGCCGACATATGGCAAATGGAACGTCTGTCCGGGTGGCAAATTGAAGCTGTAGAACGAGTCTTCGCCAAACGGACCGCAACCCTGTCCGTACGTAGCCAGGTCATTGCAGGTGGCCGGATTGCCTGGGTTGACCTCATAGGTGGCCAGCAACCGATGGCCCTGCGAACCAACATAGGCCAGCTGCAGCAGCATGTTGCCCGGCAGTTCGCGCTTGATGGTCAGATTGTACTGATCCTGGTATTGCGTGCGCATATCTGGCTGGAATTGTCCGAAATAGACGCTGCTGGCGAAGTTGGACCAGTCAATCTCCGTGCCGCGTTTCGGATTCAAAAAGCCGTTGAATGGGTTCGCAAACACGCCCCCCGTCTGATCCACAAACGGCGTCCCCAGGAAAGGCGAGGCGATGAAGTTGCTGCCGCCGAAGGGAGGTTCGGCGCTGAACTGCTCGAGCACCAGTTGTTCAATAGGATTATAGAAAATTCCGAATCCCATACTGATGCTCATCTTGCCAGGGCCTCCGGTGAGCTTCGCCAACAGGCCGTCATGAGCGCCCGGGCTCCAGTTTAGTCCGAGACGCGGCGCGAAGGATTTGTAATAGGTGTTGGTCAACCCGCCGGGCACACCCTTATCGCCGGGGAATACCAATCCGATCGGCGTAACACCGGCAGCGTCGCACCCAGCCTCTCCAGGCCCAAACTGCGCAAAGAGCGGGTTGCTGGGATCGAGGCTACAGGGATAAATCGTCGAGCGTTCGCCGGGACGGAACGTCTGCACCTTCTTGCCGATGTCTGTCAGCGGCGTATTCATCTCCCAGCGCAAGCCGTAGTTCAGCGTCAAGTTCGGCTTGACCTTCCAGCTGTCCTGGGCAAACAGATACAGCGAAGTGCTGCGCACCAGTTCGTGCTGAGCCGACCCCTGGATGTAGCTGTTGGCCAATCCCAGAAAATAGTTGGGATAAATACTGTCGGAACCGACGTCGCTGCCGGTCACGACACTGCAGTTTACGGTATCGGGATTTGCCGGGCCACAAATGTTGGAATCGCTGTTGAACACGATTTGGCCGTTGATGTCGAAATAAAGCAACTGATCAAACTTCTGCCGGCGCACATCGCCGCCGAACTTGAAGTTGTGATTTCCCACGATTTTGCTGAAGTTGTCGCTGAACTGGTAGGTGTTGCCGGTCTGCGGCAGCTGGCCGCCGAAGTTGTTGCCGATGGAAAATCCGCCGTTCAACTGGACAAACGGCACGCCTTCCACCTTCTCCGGGTTAGGCAAACCGGAGTGAATGCCGCAGTCTGCAATGTTGGCCGCTCCCGCCGCGCATGCTGCGTTGATCGTGGCGGAATCGCTGGTACCTGTAAAACAAAACGGCGCGGCCGCGCCGCTCCCACAGGATTCCTGAATCTTGTTGGTGATCTGGGGCGTATCAAATTTCCCCTGTCCTTCGCGGAAAAACGTGAACCGGGCTTCGTTTACCGCGGTTGCGCCAATCGTCGAGGTGTGCGTGACGTTGACCTGCTGGGTGCGGGTCGCATAAATTCCCGGGAAATTGCCGAGCGGTGCGCCTTCTGCCTGGAATTTCGCGAAAGGATCGAGGAAGTTGTCGTCGTCAAAATAATAGTAAACCGCTGTCTTCTGGTTGTTGTTGAAGGAGTGGTCCACTTTGATTTGGAATTGGTCGCTCCGGTCTCTCTTTTTCGGCACGGTCAGCACCTGCGAAGCGGTCCCTCCCGCACCGGGCACATACTGGAGCAGGCTCACCGCCACGGGATCGAAACACCCGGTGGGAATCTGGTTGCCAGGGAAGATTGTGCTGTACGGGACCGGTGCGCCGCCGCCTGCCACTCCTGCGACCAGCGTTTGCGCAGCGGGCGATAACTTTTGGTTCGCGGGCAGGGCTGAGCCGGTCCCGCAGCGGTCCTGCAGCATACCAGCGACAGTCGGGTCAAACAGCGATCCTGTAAACGTCGCGCCACTGGAAAAATCACCGCTTTCCTGTGCGCCAGTGGGCACGCTCACAGGCTGGGAAACCACGCCCTGCACGACGCGGCGCCCTTCATAAGACCCGAAGAAAAACGTTTTGTCTTTGCGGATCGGGCCGCCCAGCGTCCCGCCAAACTGGTTCTGCTTGAAGGCCGGCTTCGGGGACTCTGTAAACGTAAACGGATGGGAGTTCAAAACGTCATTACGGAAAAACTCATAGAAGCTGCCGTGCAGGTCGTTGGTGCCTGACTTAGTTACCACGTTGACGACGGCGCCGGAATTTCTTCCGTATTCCGCGTCAAACGAATTGGAAATCACGCGGAATTCTTCGATGCTGTCAGGCGATGGCTCGACGGCGGGCAAATTCGCGAACAGATCGTTGCCGTCGCCTCCATTGACGGTGTAATTGTTGGAGCGGCCGCGGCCGCCGTTAACGGTAACCACGCCGGCTTTGTCCGAACCGTAAAACAGGTCGTTGCCCAACTGCGACTGCACTCCCGGCTGCAGCTGGAGCAATTGATACACGTCGCGCTGGTTCAGCGGCAATTGCGTTGAAGAGCGCTCATTTACCACAGCACCTAATTGAGTGGAAGTCGTATCCACGACGGGCGGAGCTCCGGTAACTTCGACAACGTCGGTCGCACCCCCTAGCTGCAACGCCACGTCCACTGTAAGAACCTGGTTCAGGTCGAGCGTGATTCCCTTACGCACATATTTCTTAAACCCCTGCACGGTCACAGCGATTTCGTAGCTCCCGATGGGAACTTCAATGAAAACGAACTCTCCGTTCGAGGAGGATTGCACCTCTCGCGCGGCGTGCGTCGCCTCGTTCGTCAGTTGCACGGTAGCGCCGGTTACCGCGCCGCCGCTTGGATCCGTCACCGTGCCGCGGATGCGGCCGCCGGTGCTCTGCGCCATAGTGTTTATACACAGGAAAGTCGCAAGACATCCGGCAAAGGACACGCACAGAACGCTCTTCCACGACAATGTGCGGAAAAACCTCTTCGATTTCATTGAACTCACCCCTGAACCCCAAAGCCAGAATTTGCACCGTGACTTCGAGGTTGAATGTGCCCCGGAAACCTTACTATAATCCTGTAAACTTAGGGAAAGCACCGTTCGATGTCAAGCGGAAAGAATACATCGAAGCCATCGATTTTCGCCTCCGGCCCCTCGCTGCGCATCAGCGAAGCAGCCAAGCGCGTTGGCATTTCTTCCTCCGCGCTGCGCGCCTGGGAAACCCTCGGCCTTGTCACGCCGCAGCGTACGCAGAGCCGCTATCGCCTCTTCAGCGACGAAGACGTCCGCCTCCTGAAGCGCGCGCTCTTCTTGCGTCGCGCCCGCGGGCTCAATCCCGCCGCTATCGTGCACATCCTGAAGCGACAGGGCGTCGTCTCTGTCCCGGCTGAAAATGCCGTCTCGCCCGGCGCGCGCTTTCGCCGTCTTCGCCAGCGTCGTGGTCTCTCCCTTGCGCAAGTCGCAAAAGCTACGGGTGTCTCCGTCGGCTTCCTGAGCGCTCTGGAACGCGGCCAGATGAGCGCCTCGATCGCCACGCTCCGCCGAATCGCGCGTTACTATCGCACCAACATTCTTTCTTTCTTCGAGCCGGCTAAAGATAATTCGCGCCTCGTAAAACCCGGCAATCGCAAAATTCTCGAGACCACCAAAGGCGTGCGCATGGAGCTTCTCGCTTGGGGCAACACGGCAATGGAGCCGCACCTTTTTCGCGTCAAACCCGGCGGCAACAGCGGCGAATCTTATACGCACGAGGGCGAAGAATTTTTGCACGTCCTACGCGGACAATTCGAAATCTGGCTCAATCACGACGAACGATACGTCCTCACCCCCGGCGATAGCCTGTATTTCCAGAGCTCCACGCCGCATCGTTGGCGCAATCCGGGCAAGACAGAATCGTGGCTGCTTTGGATCAATACTCCGCCTACATTTTGAAATATGCCGATTCCAGGAGGATTCGCCGAGATGCAGTCTCGCTCTTGCGTCGCGACAAGCGTGTTATTGGTTGGACTTCTCACCGCGTCCGTCGCGGTAGCGCAGAAAAAGCCCGCCGCTGACACTATCGTTTTGCACGGCCGAATCTACACGCTCAATGCTAAACAACCCTGGGCTGAAGCGCTCGCAATTCGGGGTGAACGCATAGTTGCTGTGGGTAGCGATGCGGAAATCAGCAAATTCCGGTCGAATGGCGCCAAGATTATCGACGCAAAGGGCCGCCTTGTTCTTCCCGGCTTTGCCGACTGCCACATTCATTTCATAGATGGCGCGTTCACTCTTGGCCGCGTCAACCTCGAAGGGGCAAAAGGTCCCGCGGACATTCAGCAGCGTCTCCGCGAATATGCCGCCAAACATCCGGGCGACAGCTGGATTCTCGGCCGCGGCTGGAACTACGCGATGTTTCCGTCGTCTCTACCCGACAAAAAATACCTCGACGAGGTATTCCCCGATCGTCCAGCCTTCCTCGAAGGCTACGACGGCCACACGTATTGGGCCAATTCCAAAGCCCTGCAACTTGCGGCTATCAACAATGGAACGCCCAACCCGCCCAACGGCATCATCGTCCGCGACCCGCAAACCGGCGAAGCCACCGGCGCCCTCAAAGAAGCAGCGCAATCGTTAGTCGCCGCGGTAATCCCAAAGCCAACGCGAGGCGAAAAACTTGCCGCACTTCGCTCCGGCATCCGCTGGGCAAACGCAAACGGGCTAACACGCGTACACAGCGCTGGCCAGGATTTTGAGGAATTCGACTTGTACGATGAACTTCTCCGTCACGATGAACTGACGCTACGCTTTTATATCGCGTACTTCCAGAATCCGCCGGAACTGCGTCCGCAGGATATCGCCGCGATGGAACAAGCTCGCAAGAAATATAGCGGCGACTGGCTTTCAGCGGGTGCCGTCAAGTTCATGATCGACGGCGTCATCGAATCGCACACCGCCGCCATGCTCGGGCCCTACTCGGACGACTCTTCCCTTCAGGGCAAGCCGTTCTGGGATCGGGAAAAATACCAGGCGGCCGTTGCCGAACTCGATAAGCGCGGTCTGCAAATCCTGACCCACGCGATTGGCGATGCCGGCGTCCGCATCGTGCTGGATGCCTATCAAAACATGGAAACGGTCAACCACACCTCCGGCCGACGTCCGCGCATCGAGCACATCGAAACGATTTCCACCCAGGACATCCCGCGTTTTGGCCAGCTGGGGGTCATCGCCAGCATGCAACCGCTGCATGCCTACCCTGACCGCAACACGCTCACCGTTTGGGCTCGCAACGCCGGGCCCGACCGCGCTTCCCGCGCCTGGGTTTGGAACTCCATTGCCCAGGACGGCGGCCGGCTGGCATTCGGCAGCGACTGGCCCGTGGTCACGCTCAATCCATTTGAAGGAATCCAGACGGCCGTAACGCGGCAGACCGCCGATGGACTGCCCAAGGAAGGCTTCGTCCCATCACAGCGCATTTCCGTTGCCGAGGCCATCAGGGGCTACACGCTCGGTGCCGCCTATGCAGGTTTCCGCGAAAAGGACGAAGGCTCGATCGAACCGGGCAAGCTGGCCGACATGATCATCCTTTCGCAGAATCTGTTTGATGTGGAATCTAGTTCCATCAACAAAACAAAAGTTTTGACCACGATTGCCGGTGGCCGCGTAGTATTCGAAGCGCAGTAGATCGCAAGCGAGTTCCTAAATCCGTCGCCCTTTTTGCAGGAGGCTCCATGAGACGCTTCATGATTTTCCTTGCGACGCTTTTTGCCGCATGGTTCATCGGCTCCTGCAGGAAATCGGAACCTGCGCTCAATCTTCTCGTGTGGGAAGGCTACGCCGACGATTCCTTCGTGCGCGCGTTCGAAGCCTCGCACCACTGCAAAGTCAAAGCTTCCTATATGGGTTCGAGCGACGAACTCGTCGCCAAACTGCGCGGTGGGAGCGCTTCGAACTACGACGTCATCTCCCCTTCAAGCGACGTGGCCACCGCGATCGTCAAGGCCCAGCTCGCGGCTCCGCTCGAAATCGCTAAAATCCCTTCCTATCCGCAGCTCTCTTTGAAACTGCGCGACTCTTCTTTGGTCAAAGCCAACGGACAGGTCTACGGCGTGCCTTTCATGTGGGGACCGAATCCGCTGCTCTACGACGCCAAAGCCCTGCCGCAGGCCCCTGACTCATGGGCGGTTCTTTGGGATCCCCGGTATCGCGGCAAGGTTTCCCTGTGGGACGAGCTTTCCAGCATCTACATGGCGGCGCAGATTTTGGGCTATGACCGGCCCGATCCGGGCCAGCTCTACAACCTCAGCGACGATCAACTGGCCGCGGTGAAAAAGAAGCTGATCGAAATCAAGCCCAACGTCAGAAAGTTCTGGGTCACCGGCGGCGAGCTCACCAACCTGTTTGAGAACCATGAAATCGTTCTGGCCATGGGATGGCCGCTCAACACCGCTCAGCTGCGCAAGCTGAATTTCCCCATCGGGGAAACCATCCCTAAGGAAAATACCACCGGCTGGATCGACCATCTGATGATTCCCGCCGCCAGTCCCCACAAGGATCTCGCCACGGAATTCCTAGCCTATATGGTCGAAGCCAAGACACAGAAACTCATCACCGACGTCACGCATTACACGCCCGCCCATCCCGGCGCGGCGCAATTCATGACCGACGAGGAGAAGAAGACTCTGCACCTCGACGATCCGGAAGCTTACATGCAGCGCATCTACTTCTGGCAGGATGTTCCGCGCCGCGCCCAATACAACGAAATCTGGAACGAGGTCAAAGCAGCGCAGTGACCACGCCGCCGTCCATACCAGACCGCGCCGCTCCGGGCGGGACTCTGCTCGAGGTGCGGGCGGTCTCTAAGGGTTTCGGCTCCCGCGAGGTGCTCAAGACACTTTCTCTCGAAATCGCTTCCGGCGAATTCCTGACCCTGCTGGGCGAAAGCGGCTCGGGCAAGACCACCCTGCTTCGCCTCATCGCCGGCTTCGAACAGCCGACGGCCGGCGAAATCTGGATGCACGGCACGCGACTCGATACGCTGCCTCCCTACCGGCGCCGCGTGAACACGGTCTTCCAGCACTACGCGCTCTTTCCCCACCTGAAGGTGAGCGAGAACGTCGCCTACGGTTTGCAAGCCGCCGGAACGGCCAAGGCGGATATCGCGGCCCGCGTGACGGAAGCGCTGGCCATGGTGCGCATGCAGGAGTACGCCGCCGCCAAACCGGCCAAGCTTTCCGGCGGCCAGCAGCAGCGCGTCGCGCTGGCTCGCGCCCTCGTCAATCGGCCGCAGCTGCTTCTGCTCGACGAGCCGCTGTCGGCCTTGGACGCCAACCTGCGCAAAGAGATGCAGTCAGAGCTCAAATCCCTGCAGCGCGAGGTCGGCATCACTTTTCTATTCGTCACCCATGATCAGGACGAGGCCATGGCGCTCTCCGACCGCATCGCGCTCCTGCGCAACGGCGGGCTCGAACAAGTCGCCTCCCCGCGCGAAATCTACGCGCGGCCCGCGACCGCCTACACCGCCCGGTTCATCGGACAAACCAACCTGCTCGAGGCCCGCGTGGCGTCCGGTGTGGCGTCCTGTCGGGATTTTTCGTTCCCCTGTGCAGTTTCCGACGGCCCGGCTCTTTTTTCTCTTCGTCCGGAGGCCATAAGCTTGGGCGACGATACCCGGCAGCCTGCGGACGCGATCCGCTTTTGCGCCACCATCCGCCAGCAGATCTACTCCGGCGCTAGCGAGCTCCTCGAACTGCAAACCGCGAATGGCGCAATACTGCGGGCACGCATTCCATCCGCGGGGCCTTTATCCGGCTCTTACAGTTTTGCCTTCTGTGCAGACGACGCCATACCGGTGCGCGAATAAGCCATGTACTCGCGCACCTACCGACTGCTCGTTTCCGTTCCGCCCGTCCTGTGGGTCGCGCTCTTTCTGCTCTTCCCCTACGCGCTCATGTTCGCGCACGGTTTTTGGAGCGTTCGCGACGGCGTGATTGTGCACAGCTGGAATTTCCGGAACTACGCCACGCTCTTTCAGAATCCGCTGTATTGGCAGGTGCTGCTTCGCACCGCGCGTATCGCCGCGTCGGTTACCCTGCTTTCGATCCTGCTTGGCTATCCGCTGGCCTATTTCCTTTCCTTTCACGCCGGCCCGCGCAAAGAACTCCTCTACCAACTGGTCATCGTGCCCCTCTGGGTCAGCTATCTGGTTCGAGGTTATGCCTGGAAAACCATCCTCGGCAGCGACGGCGTGCTCAACGGATTTCTGCACTATCTCCACATCACGCGCGAACCGCTCCCTGCCCTTCTCTACAGCCCGTTCGCGGTGGTGGTCATGCTCACCCACATCTACACGCCGTTCGTGTTCCTCCCCATTTACGCCTCGCTTGAACACATTCCGCGCCCGCTCATCGAAGCCTCACACGATCTCGGCGCGTCCGGGCGCACCACCTTCCTGCGAATCATCTTGCCGCTGTCGCTGCCCGGGCTGCTCGCCGGCGCTACATTTGCCTTCGTACTGTCGCTCGGAGATTTCCTGGCGCCGCTCCTGGTCGGTGGATCCTCGGGCACGATGATCGCCAATATCGTTCAGTCCCTTTTCGGCGCCGCCTACGACTGGCCGCTTGGCGCAGCCATCTCCGTCTGCATTCTGCTCTTCACGCTGGCCATTCTCGGCTTCAGCGAGCGCCTCGAGAAGCGGTGGTCGTTTGAATGAACTCCCGTTCCGCAACTTCGCGCGTGCTCGCCGCCTACGCCGCGCTCGTATTTGCCTTCATCTACTCGCCCATCGCCGTTCTGGTCGTCTATTCCTTCAATCGCGACGGCGTCGGCGGTTTTCCCCCGCGCCATTTTACCTTCGACTGGTACCGTCAGCTTTTTTCCTCCGACACCGCGATCTGGGACTCCGTCTTGAACAGCCTTCTGGTCGCCGCTGGAGCCGTCTTGGTTTCCCTCCTGCTCGGCCTGCTTGCCGCTCTTGCTCTCGACCGCGTCGATTTCCCCGCTAAGGCTCTGTTCCGGCGTCTCGTTCTGCTCCCGCTCATTCTTCCCGGAATCATCACCGGCCTATCCATGCTGATGTTCGCCGTGTTTGCCCGCTTCGAGCGCAGCCTGACGCTGGTCTTCCTCGGCCACGGCACCGCGCTTATTTCCGTCGCCACCACGGAAATCTTTGCCGGCCTGCAGAAAATGGACCGCCGTCAGGAAGAAGCCTCTCTCGATCTCGGTGCGACTCCATGGCGGACCTTCTGGCTGGTCACGCTTCCCAATCTCCGGCTCTCGCTCATTGCCGCCGGCCTCCTCGTTTTCACGCTCTCCATGGACGAAATCGCGGTCACATTCTTCCTCATCGGCAGCGACAACACGCTGCCGCTGGAAATCTGGGGCCGCCTCCGCCGCGGCATTACTCCGGAGATCAACGCCATCTCCTCGCTCATTCTCGCCGCCTCGGTAGTTCTCCTCGTCGTCTGGTACCATCTCCGCACCCGCTCCGAGCGCCAGTAGCCTTCCTGGCTCGCGGCGATGCCGACTGCCCGAGGTCGAACCGAATGTCATTTTCGCGACGCGCTATCTCCATCGCTTTCCTCGCCCTGATTTTCTCGCTGGCAGCTCCGTTCTCCTTCCGCGCTTTCCAGGCTCCCGAAGCTTCCGACACCCTGCTCATCGTCAACGCCCAACTCGCCGACGGCACCGGCGCTCCTCTCGCCGAAGGCGCGCTGCGAATCCGCAGCAATCGCATCGTCGGAATCGGCAAGCTCTCCGCCTCAGGCGGCGAACGCACGCTCGACGCGCATGGCCTCGTCCTCGCTCCCGGCTTTATTGACATTCACAACCATTCGCTCGATGGCCTCGACTCCGACCCTTTGGCTGAAACACAAATCGCGCAAGGCATTACCAGCGCGATCCAGGGCCCCGACGGCGATTCGCCTTGGCCCATCGCCCCATGGATCGAAGCCAGGAAGAAAAATCCCGCCGCCCTCAACGTCGCCACCTTCGTCGGTCACGCCACCATCCGCGAGCAGGTCATGGGCAAGGACTTCAAGCGCATCGCCTCGCAGGCTGAAATCGAAAAAATGGCACAGCTCACGTGGCAAGGCATGAACGAGGGAGCTATAGGCCTGTCGAGCGGGCTCGAATACGAAGTTGGCAGCTACAGCAACACCGCCGAACTTATCGCCATGGCCCGTGCCGCGGCCGAGCATGGCGGCTTTTACAGCACGCACATTCGTGACGAGGCGGACAAAGCCTTTGCGGCGTTACTCGAAGAGATTCAAATTGCCGAGCAGGCCCGTATTCCCGTGGACCATTCGCACATCAAGCTCGGCACGGTCGGAGTCTGGGGCAAGGCGGAAGAATACATTCGGGTCATCGCCGAGGCCCGCAGCAATGGTGTCGATTTCCTCGCCGACTGCTATCCCTACGAAGCTTGGCACTCCAACATCAAAGTCATCGTTCCCGACAAGCAATACCAAGACCCCAAGAGCGTCGAAAAAGCTCTGGCCGACTTAGGCGGCGCCGACCACCTCACCATCACCTCCTTCAAGCCCAATCCTTCTTACGAAGGACATTCGCTCGCCGACCTGGCCAAATCGAACAAGCTCTCCGCCGTCCAAATGTACATCCGCATCATCCGCGAAGGCGATGCCGCCAACACGGAAGCCGGCGTCATCGGCCATTCCATGATCGAGAGCGATATCAAAGCCTTTTATCAGCAGCCATGGGTCATGGTCGCAAGCGACGGCGGGATCGGCGTCGCTCATCCGCGCGGAGCCGGCACTTTCCCGCGCGTTCTCGGGCGCTTTGTCCGCGAAAAACACTGGTTCTCGCTGCCCGAAGCCATCCGCAAAATGACTTCGCTTCCCGCCCACCGCCTCAACTGGCCCGACCGCGGCATCCTCAAGGAGGGCGCCATCGCCGACCTGGTTCTGTTCGATCCGGCTACGGTCGTCGACCGCTCCACGTTTGAAAAGCCGCAGGAGCTGCCGGTTGGCATAGAAAAAGTCTTTGTCGGCGGCCAGCTCGTCTGGGATTCGGGTAAAGCCACAGGCGCGCGGCCCGGCGCCGTGATTACCCGATAAGGCTAGTCAAAGAAAGGCTTTCTTATCGGGATTTCCCTGTAGGCGGGCTCGTCTTCTGCCCTTTCACCGTCAAAGGTTCGTCAAGATTTCGTCAGCAACGCGCGACTCCCTTCTCGCCATGCTACTTCTGTTTTGCACCCTAGCCTTGAACCCTCCCGACCTCGATCGCCTCGAAGGAGAAATCTCGCTATGATCAGCAAGTTTCGACCCTCGTCACTCACCGTGTCTTTGCTTCTCTGCAGTGCCCTGTCGTTTCTGGCAAACACCGCTACCGCTCAGGTTGCAGGAGAGTTTCGCCGCGTCAACCTGGTTTCCGACATTCCCGGAGTTGCGCTGCGTTCCGATCCGAACCTGGTCAATGCATGGGGCATTGCGTTCTCAGCGACCAGTCCGGTCTGGATCGCCGACAACGGCACCGGAAACTCCACGCTCTACCAAGGTGACGGCACGCCTGCCCCGACTCCGGTTGCGCCGCTCGTCGTGAAAATCCCTAGCCCCACAGCGGGCGCGGCCGCGGCCCCGACCGGTCTGGTATTCAACGGCACGACCGGTTTCGTCGTGTCCGCAGGAATGAAGTCGGGCCCGTCCCTGTTTATATTTGCGACCGAGGACGGCACCATCGTTGGCTGGAGTCCCGCCGTGGATCTTCACAACGCGGTCATTGCCGTGCCCAATTCCGGCTCCGCGGTTTACAAAGGCCTGGCCACCGGAACGAGCGGGGGCAAGGATTTCATCTATGCCACCAACTTCCACGATGGAGTCATAGAGATGTACGACTCGTCGTTTCACCACAAAGACCTTCACCGATCCCACTGTCCCTTTGGGCTACGCTCCGTTCGGGATTGAAAACATTGAAGGCAATCTCTACGTCACCTTTGCTCTGCAAAACGACGAAAAGCACGATGACGTCAGTGGTCCCGGGCACGGCTTCATCGACGTGTTCGCAACCGACGGCACGTGGAAGTCGCGTTTCGCCGCAAACGGCGTCCTCAACTCGCCCTGGGGGCTGGCGCTCGCTCCACCGAGCTTCGGCAAATTCGCTCACCGCTTGCTGGTCGGTAATTTTGGCGACGGCCGCATCAACGCGTTCGATTTCCCGAGCGGCATTTCCGAAGGTCCGATGCAAGACACCCTGGGACAACCGATGACCATCAATGCCTTGTGGGGACTCAAGTTTGCAAACGGCGGTCCTTCCGGCAGAAAGAACCACCTGCTTTTCACCGCGGGTATCGCTGACGAAAGTCACGGCCCGTTCGGCTTCATTCGCCCTGCCGACGCCGAAGACGATCACGACGATACGGAGTAAGCCTCTCGACGTCTTGCTGCACCGCCATTACCCGAAGCTGCGCCTCGGCCGCTTTCCTCTGGGGCCAGGGCGCAGCTCCTTTTCCCTGCTGCGGATTCCTCAGCGCGCCGGCAACGGCGGCGGTGTGGCCTTGGCGAATCGCTCTTCCCACCGGATGCGGCCGGTCATCTGCATCACCACAAACAACGTCAAAATCGCACCGACCGTGATGGCTAGGCCGGTGTAACCTTCGAAGAAGAAGGCATAGGAAAACAGCACCAGGTAGATCAGCTGCGCCAATCCCGCGTCCACCACCGCGAATCGCGCATTCACCACCAACCGCAGGTAGCTCACCACCAGCAGCACCGACATCGCCGACGACACCAGAAACGCCGCGTGAATCGAGATGTGGTCGCACAGGTAGGCCAGCAGCAGGTGAAAGGCGAAAAACGCGCACGCCAGAAAGAAGTAGTTCATGGGGTGCAGGTCGATTCCGCGCAGCGTGGACAGAATAAAGACCAGAAAGAAAAAGAAAAACAACGACACTGGCGCAAAGTACGAAATGCGGCCTGCGAGCGGCCCCGGTTGCAGCTTCTGCGGCATCTTCAACGCAATGTTGAATCCCGAGACCAGGTTCTGATAGTCCCATTTGAGCTCCCAGCCCTTGCCGGTGTCCCGTTTCTCGGTGGGCGACAGCGAATTCTCGGGAAAATCAAATCCGGAGAAGTCCGTCGTAGCCAATAGATGAAAATCCTTGGCCCGGCCCACTTGATTGTCTTCGGAAAACCGGTAGCTCCAGTTGTCGAGGCCCTGCGAACGGTATGCCGTTTCCACCTGCCCGACCGCGCCCGCGGCAACATTTCCGCGCGCCACAACCGAGGAACCGGCAAACTCGAGCGGCAGCTTCCTCCCGTCGAGTGAAATCTCCACGTTGTCATAGACCGCCTGCTGTGCCGGCAGCGGCAGCGTGATCGTGAAGTTCTGCTCCCGGTCGGTCGGGTTGGTCATTTTGTATGCGCCGCCGAAGCCTACGCGGTACGCGCTGAACCACAGCAGGCCCTTCTGCCGGTAGTCAATGTGGAAATCCGCGCGGATCTGGCTGGCTTCGAGCGGCACATGGGTCGCCACCTGCACCGTCTCGCTTTTCTTTACCTTCTTTCCGTCTTCTTCCACTTCCACGATCTTTTGCTGCGGGCGCAGGTAACTGACGGTCGGCGGATGCTGTTCCTGCGCGCTACCCCAGGCCGAGGCTACCCTCCCTGAAAGCAGCGAGCCCGCGCTGTCGGTGCGCAAAAAGATCGACGTGCCCAGAATCATCCAAGCCACACACGAACACACAAAGATGGCGATGATCGCCAAGATGCGTTTCACCATGAGAATTTTCCTCGGTTCGTCCTTCTCCGCCGCTGCCATACAATCTCACAAATCACTACGTTTTGTCAAGTACTTTGTATTATAAAGACAAAGCTGATTGTGCTTTTTCGTCGAACGAACCGGAATGAAGTGAGGCAGTGAAGGTAGGCCGCTTGCCGCTTTCCCGAGCCCGGCGTAATCTGTCCCGCGCCGCTTCCAGGAGGATTCTCATGAACCGCGTTGCCTGCTTACTCGTTGTTCTGACCTTGGCTCCCACTCTAAGCTTGGCCCAGGCTCAGACGTCAGCTCCTTCCGCCAACCCCGTCGCGGATGCTCTGCGCCAGTCCCTCGCGCGCAGCAGCAAAATCATGACCGCCGCTGCCGAAGCCATGCCCGCCGAAAAGTTCTCCTTCAAGCCCACCGCAACGCAAAACTCCTTTGCCCACCTCATCGTCCACATCTCCGAGTCCAACTTCCGTTTTTGTTCCGTGCTTTCGGGCCTGGCCGCCCCGGAGCAAGCGAAGTTGAGCGAAACTGATCCCAAGGACAAACTGGCCGCCGCGGTCAGGTCTTCTTTCGACTTCTGCTCTTCTTCCCTCGCCAAACTCGACGACTCTCATTTGGGCGATTCCGTCGAACTCTTTGCAGGACGTTCGTTCTCCCGCGCCGCCGCGATCCTCATCCTCGCCGGCTCCTGGGCCGACCACTACACCGAACAGGCCATGTACCTGCGCCTCAACAACATCCTTCCGCCCACCGCGCAGCCAGCAAAATAGTCGGGCAACGTCGGGGTCACGGGATCGCGCGAGACTTCGCTGTCACTTGGGCCGAGGGATGCACGGACAATGAGGCGAGCCGCCGACCAGAAGGCGTGGCCGCCCAGACAGTCACTTCATGGAGCAGGTCACCGTGCCTTCCGGTTCTGTCAGGTGCCGCACCATGCAGAGCACCCTTTCCCTTGCTTCCACGTTGGGCTGAGCCGCGTAACCGCGCAGCTCGGCTACGGCTTCGTCCACGGCGCCGTGTTTCAGGTACACGTTGGCGAGTATCAGCCGCGACACCGCATACTGATCCTTGCTTTTCCTGATCAATTGCAGCGCTTCGGGGGTTTCCTGCCCATTGCTGATGAGATTTCTTGCCAAAAAATACTGGGCATCGCCATTCACCGGATCGATCTCAAGCGCGCGCCGCGCCGCAGACTCGCCGTCAGAGTACCTTTTTTGCAGGAAATACACTTGGGACAGCCCGAGCCACGGTCGCACCAGTCTCGTATCCAGCCGAGCCGCATTCTCGAATTCCACGGCCGCCTGTTCGTAGTTGCCCATCCTGGCATAAGTCTGCCCCAGATTGTGATGTGCTGCAGCCCAGCCCGGATAGACCGTTATGGCTTTCGATAAATGCTTTACCGCACCGTCCAGCTTTCCCGCATCAAAATCCTTAAAAAACCTCTGCATTTCCTTGATCGCCGAATCGGGCACCTTTAGCGCGTCGACTGAAACGATCCCGCCCGGCGCGTCACCAGGGTTAGCTCCGGCCAAGCTGCTCTCAGCACGCGCGGCCATCAACCACTGGAGCTCCGAGGTCTCGGTTGCCATAGGCGAGGTCTGCCGCGGCCTGGCACTCAAACCGTCGACCGAACGCTGCGCGCGTACCGAAGCGCAGCTGCACAGAAGAAAGAGCGCGGCGCACACCATGCGTTTCATCGTAGCCTCCCGGGCACCCGACCATTCCACCCGCCTGACCGCTCCGAGAGTCAGCTGGCCGCCTGAATCACCCTGCTTCCCGGCCAGCTCCTGCCAAACAGCCATTCGAAACACTTGAATCCCAGCACGTCGGCAGACACCCGGACACACACGTTCCTTCGACCCTAATTGCCGGCTCCGCCCGCTGGCACTCTGGATCCGTCCGCTGTTACGACGCTTTGTTGATTTCCTTGCTGCTCCGGTCTGCTCGACTTGGACCCGCTTCGCTTCCGAACAAAACCCTTCCCGGATTCACAGGTCAGGTTTCGCCAGGACCGAAGCGATCTGTTCAACCCGATAGACGAGCGTGTCCCCTGTTTTGTTTAGGCTCGCTCGGTCAATTCCCCGTAAATTTCCGCTTAATCGCGAGAGCGCCTGCGCCGGACGTTCGTCCGCGCACGGTTTCAGTAGTTACCAGAACATAAAGGAGATGCCGGCTCTCACCCGGTCTGGTGTTTGTCCTCTGTCGTTGCCTAAAAGGCCCGCGGAACGAAATCCTGGTCCGCAAGGGAGTCCCGGGCGGAGCGGTCTGTCAGGAACTTCGGCGCGCGACTCCAGGTCTCCCGGAAAGCAAAGTTGGTGGTAAATGCACGGATGGGAGGGGGAACCTGATACCGGCGCCATAAGCCGCCCCAAAGGGAAGGACTTCGCCGCAGCAACCCGAGCTTGAAGGGGCCCGCAGCCTTCTTGACCAAGCGCATGTGCCCGCCGAGAATTCCGATTTTATTGCGCTTTCCAGGGCCTAGGCTGACAGCAGCAAACGCGGTGGCGACTTCTTGAACGAATTGAAAGGGCCCGCGATTTCTGTTTGAATAACCGCCCGGAGCGTCAAAGTGAAAATCTATAACTTCTGGGGTTATTTGATTATTTTGGCCTACGCCCTGGCTTGCATGTATTCCGCGCCGGCTCAGTTGGGGCCTTGGAAGGGACTGCTGATAGGCGCAGCTTATTTCGTCTTTTGCTGGTTTCTTGCCGGCTTGTATTTAGCCGATGTTCTCCATATGGGAATTGCGCATCGCGCGCTCGACTACAAGGAATGGTTCATCAAGGCTGTCACCATTCTGAATAACACCCTCGGGATCTACGTGGATCCGATCGCCTGGGTGAATCGCCATCGATTGCACCACAAGCATGCCGACCATTCCGGGGATCCCAACAAGCTTGACGGCGACGGTTTTTGGCGAACCCTGTATCTCTGCTTGCTGCCGTATCGATGCCAGGAAAATCTGACCGGCGACAGGATTTTGCACTCCCGGACCTTCCGAATTGTTGCCAGCCCGTTTTTTGCAATACCCGTACAGGTCTGCAGTTTCTATCTGTTATGGAAACTGGCGCGGGATCTGAAGTTTGCCGTGGTGATGTGGGTTCTAATGAGAATTTTTGCGCTGTGGGTCAACATGATTCAGAACTATTGGACCCACACCCGGGATTTCGGCTACCGGCGCTATCAAGACGATGAAGACAACGCCATGAACATCAGCGAGTGGCTGCCGGTAACGGCGACCTTCAGCGCCTGTCTGCAGAACAATCATCACCACTATCCGGGGCTTCTGCGGCTGAGCCACGATAGATCCGAATACGACTTTGGCTTTTTGACAGTGAAGTTGATGAAATTTCTGGGCTTGGTAGTGGAAACCAGAACGGGCGCAGAGATTCCGAAGGATGTCCCGTTAGACGCGTTAGGTTTTTAGGGCGTCTTTTTCTTTCCTATCCTTCCTATAAAGGGGTCGATCGTCTGGCCAAGAAAGTTAGGCGAAACTTCCTCGCCGTCCAGGCCATACACATCCGGCCATTTGTCGGGAAAGTAGTAGGTCCCAAAAATCCTGTCGATCCACGGAAAGTGGATGGCGAAGTTCTTGTCGATTCCCTCCTTTTGCGATGTATGGTGCCAATGATGGTATCTGGGCATGATCAAGAATTTTTCCAGCCACTTCGCGTTGGGCGCGAAATTGCAATGAACCCAAGTCGCGTGAAGGGTCACGAAAATCAGGTAGGCCAGGATAATCGACTGCGAGAATCCGAGCATCAGGGGGGCAAGAACAAGTCCGCGCACCAGGGTGTCATCGACAAAGTGGGAGCGTGAGCCCGCGATCCAATCGAGCGCCTTCGAAGAATGGTGAACGGCATGAAAACGCCACAGGAAAGGCACCTTGTGAAAAGCCAGATGAACAAAATATTCAGCAACGTCGGCAATCACAACGGCCAAGAAAAATTGCAAAATCCATGGCATGCGAGCGATCAGTTGCTGGACAGCCGGAACACCCAGATATTTGGTGGCCTGGGTAGCCGGCAATAGAACCAGAAAAGACAAAATCTGCAGGGGCAGATGAGTGGACATGAAATACACCACGTCCAGAGTCCACTGTTTGCGAAAGGTTCCTTGTTTTGGATACTGCGGCCAGAGTCTTTCCAGCGGCACGTAGATCAGTGCCATCAAAAACAGATCCAGCAAAAACCAGTCGAGGCCGATTGCCGGGCCATCGTGCAGATTCTCGTTAATCTGTACACTGGATCCGCCCAAAGCCGTTGCGGCGATGGCCAAGAGCATTCCGGTCAACGCCAAAATCTTTTTCTTGCGCAGGATCGAAGAAATGACTGCGAACAAAATTGCCGCCACGATGAGGCCTTGGATCAAGAGCCGCATGGTTTGCATCGGATAATGCGCACGCAGTTCGGGAGAGGTTAGCAGCTGCGGAAAATGCAGGCACAATACCCCGCCGAAGGAAAGAAAGCCGAAGAAGGCCGCCAGTATCCCGCTCCACCAACCCGTTCCAAAGCCGGTGGACTCGGCATCACCGAAGAACCCGTTGATTTTCTGCTCGATCACGATACCCCTAGTTTAAGCCTCAGGAGCTCGATTGTTAATCGCCACGTGCATCACTTTTCCTTCACCTGCAAACCAGGGGTACGGCTGACCAGTAGACAAGGGCGAAACTGCTTCCATCGCGATTCTAGCGCCAGTCACGCCGGCAGAAACGACACGGCCGTGCTTGAGCCGTCCCGATAGCCGACCGCGGTACGGCACGGCTCGGCTTCACAATTTGGACGCCGCCTAAGAGAGGTCCTGGGAATCGGTAGCCAACAGCAGTGTCCACTGCCGCGCCCCGCCCGCGAAGATAAAGAGCGCAGTGTCCGGAACCCTGTCTCCACAGGGGAGCCACAATGTTCATCCTTCCCGTCAATCGCGATCTTGACACGGACTCGGTTGGACCGGTGTCGCTTCAGCGACCTGACAATCCGACGGTTTGTTCCCGCACGTAACAGACTAGGTTGACGCCAGGGCGAAGCGGGTAGCTGGCCACTCGCCTATAACCAGAATCGAGCAGAAGTAAAAGAACAGGATCCTGCAGGCCGGATGCTATGACGATCTGCTCATGAGGCTTGATTATGGTCCCGTAGTATCCAGTCCTTGGGTAATCGCGTAAATACCAGGGCAGCGGCCAGTAGTCGGGGGAGGTTACTGTGATGGAAGTCTGTTTGTCCGTCCCAAAGCGATGCGCGGACTCCTCGATCTCCCGGACCAGAGACAGAAAGCCGCGTCGGGTTTGCGAATAGACATAAGGATGAGACTCATCATCATAGCGAAACCAATTCAATGAAATGCATTGATACGTAGGAACGACTACCGGCAACAAGACGAACGCTGCAATCGCTCGAGTTGAAAGCCTGGCGGCTTTCTCTATTCTTACCAAAATGAAATTTAAGCCCAGTCCCGCGACAATTCCCATAGGAATGACGGTATTGATTGTCAACCAAGGAGTCTTATAGGGAAGCGGCGAGTACGCAGCAAGGGTTCCAAAAGCCCACAGGGATGCAAATATTTCAAAGCGGCGGCATCCCCGCCACAGTGAAAAAACGAAACCCACGCCTCCCAATACGAGGATGACTGTTTCCGACTTCATCAGCCAAAGGGCATACGAGTACCAGGGATGTCGATTGGATACGAGGCCTGTATGTCCCCAGATTCGCAAGGCCCGTGCCGAGTCCGCGATTCCCTGCATGTTGCTGAAGAACGAGGAAAAAAACAAAATCCCTACGAAGACAAAAAGCAGCAAGCTCATCGCCAATTTGTAGTGGTTCAAAGCGGAGAGGTCCTGTATGACCGCGACCGGTTCCCAGTGGCCACGGGCTCTGACCCAAAAGGATGCGCAGAGCCAAGCAAGCAACAAAACCGCTATCGAAATGATCGCCGTCTCCTTCGTGGCAACCAAAACAGCGCCTGATGTTGCGGCGAGATACAAATACAGCGCATGGAGTGTCTCCAGCCATTGAAGCACCGCGACCAGGAGAGCGAGGGTGAAAAAGACGAGCAAGCTCTCATGAATAAAGTCGCGCGCGAAATAAACCGCTCCGGGCGAAAGGGCGACCAGTCCGGCGGCAAAGAGAGTGGGCCGATCCCCCAGGGGGCGGCGCAGTAGAAGAATGAGCCAAATGGTAGCGATGGAGAAGAGCGCCGGCGTAATACGCAATCCGGCGACGCCTAGATCGAGCGGTCCACCCAAAAGGTGCCTGAGGCGAGCTGGTGCCAAGGCGAAATAGTACAGTGTGGGTCCGTGGTAATTGGCTGCATCGAAGCGATAAATCCCCTCGCGGATCAACCGTACCAGGAATAGCCCATTGACACCCTCGTCGTGATGGAGAGGTTTGAGACTCAACTGCAAGAGTCTAAGGATAGCTTCCAGGCGCGACGCCGTGCAGCTCGAAATTGCCCACAGTCGTCCTTGGAGGACGACTTTAGGATTCACACCGGCGACATGGCACGTTTGCAGTTGGGCAACGGTCGTTCTTTTCGCTCAATCGGCCGAGGGCAGCGCTCGAACACCCGTCGATGTCTACGGATCGAACATAAACGACGTGAACCTTGTAATTACTCCCAATTTAGAGGTGCGGGGACGCCTGCTAAGTCCAGACGGTGGCACCGTTAGGTTAAGTGACCGCCGCGTCTTCGTAATCTTACAGCCCCGGGACACGCCTCTCAACGTTCTAGCCAACTCTGTAAAGTCGGATGGCACGTTCTCTATTCCCAATGCGCCGCCCGACACTTATGCGGTGAATTTCCGTAACCTTCCGGAGGGCTATTTCGTGAAAGAGATCCGGATCGGGGCAAATAAACTTACCGATGGCACGTTAAATCTGGCCGGTGGCCCGACCGCGGGATATTTGGATGTTTTGCTCAGCAAATCTGGCGGCGAGCTGGGCGGCACCCTTCACAATAGCCGTCAAATCTCAGGAAATCTACGATGCGGTCAATGCGTTGTTTCGTCTTGCCAAGACACGCGGCTGGTGACACGTTCGGATTCGTGGCCAGTGGGAGCGTTCTAGTCAGTGACGAGTTTGGCCGACGCGAGCGATGGAAATTTCAGGTCGCGGTAACGCCGTGAAACCAGGGGCACTCCCTGTTCTTAATGTAGGCAACACCGCGGAATCCAAGGTGCTTCAGCTCGAAAATGTAATCCGGATAAGCGAAGCGGCGCGGACAAGACGCAACTCCATTGGCGCGACTTTTCGAGCATACAAAATTAGATGCTCGCACTTGTCCTAGAGCAACGACAACCACCCATGAGGGTATGCAAAGTCTCGGTCCATAACGGGCGCGCGCCACATCGGCCAGCAGGCTCCGGCCAGAGTAATCTCAGCCCTGTGGCTGGTAGCTATGCTGGCCGATTTATGATCCCTTCACTCGCTGGCGCGTCTCGACCTGGGCTCCTTTAGAGGAAAACATGGATACGAAGTTGAAGTATCCTGAATGGCAGAGGCCATTGCAGGACTTCATGGTATTTCGGAACAAACGCAAGCTTCTTGAGAGCGAAACGGCGATAGGTGAGCGATTGCATGGCCAGCGAGTATCTTTCGATGAACGAGAAGCGCTCATAGACGCGCTTTCGGTCATACAAATATTGAAACAGGGGCGATAGCTCACTACATCTTGCTATGGGCCGATTCTAGCCTTTAGGTTCCAAGACGGACACGAGCAAATTCGCGTTTTCTAATGCGTTCGCAATCGCAGCAACTGCCCGCGGCGAGCGTTTGCCGCCCCAATCGGACAGGGGGAAGCCGCTTCCCATCGCGCCAACGCAACGGCACTGGCACCCAGAGCGGCAGGACCAAGAACGTTGCGGTACTAGCCGGCTTTCCGATTTGGCGACCAATCAGCGCTTGAGACGCTTGGCTGCACGTTCGCTCGGGACTTTTCGGATAATCAAGTCGCTTTTTCGGAGTCTAATTACATCATCTTGGAATCCCAGGGCGATCTGTCGACAACAGTCCGCCTCACTAGGGGTTTCCTCATGGCCAAACAAATTTGGACCTTTCTGGTCTTAGCGTTTGCGTTCTCATGGATAATTTGGTTCACCGCCCTAAAATTCGGTGCCGCACCGGGGAGGGGTGAATACATTCTGGCGTTTGGGAGTGCTGGCCCGGCGTTCGCCGCTATTTTGTTGTCGCGCACTTGCGAGCCGTGTTCTGACCGCCGCTCAGTCCTGCAGCTGCTTGGTCTTGTATTGTTTTGGGCGCTGGCGTGGTCGGTGTACATCGAAAATGACAGTCTGCGCGGTGTTCATCCTTCCTCTCAGACTACATACCGCATGGTGGTCGGCCTTCTGGCCTTCGTTTCTGCGTGCATCATTTCCGGATCGTTCTCGCGAGACTCGGGTGTCCGCCGGCTTTTGGGCACCTTGCTTCGCCCGCGAACGTTCGTATGGCCGTGCGTCGGCCTTCTATTTTTCCCCGCGATTCTGATCATTCCGGCGGCGGTCGCGAAACTCTTTGGTGGGGCCTTGGCTCTGCCTCCGCATCGTGATTCCCCGTGGAGCTACCTGTTCCAAGGTACGATCGCTTTTCTGAATGCTCTGCTGTTTACTGCTATTCTTGAGGAACCCGGCTGGCGCGGTTTCTTGGTTCGGCTTCTGCAAGAGAAGTTCTCCCCGTTACTGGCAAGCCTTTTGGTGTGGCTGCCCTGGTCGCTGTGGCATGCGCCGTTGGATTTTTCAGGTGGCGTCGGTCGCTCGTTAATGACTTACGTCCAGGTTCGTTTGATCTTTCTTATACCAATCGCCATCATCCTGACATGGCTCTACAATTGTTCAGGCGGGGACCTGTTGGCCGTCGCACTCTTCCACGCCGGTATGAATACGTTCCCATTCGTCCTGCCCTACGCACCCAAAATGCTTGGTCTAATATTCGTTTGGGCTCTCTATGTAGTCGTTTCGCAGCGAATGTGGCGCCAATATTCTTCGCCTATGGGTGCGGTGCTTGCGGAAGGGTAATCGGGCGCATCTTCGTTTTATTGGAGATTGAAACATCATCCTCGGCGAGATAGTCTCTTTGTAGCGAGCAGTTTAAATCGTTACACCGCGCGAATGTTTGGGGGCGCGGCTTCCTTTCATTTCGCAAGTGTACCTCTCGGCTGCGGCTCGGAGGTTAATCATGGCGACCCCACCGCTTAGTCCCCCTGGATTGAACCTGCAATTGGAAGCAACGTCTAACGAGACCATCGTCCATTGCAAGGGTAAGATTACCGCCGGAAATTCAGAGGCGTTTCAAAGACAGATTCGCGATCTGCTCCCGGGATCGCACGCTCAAATCGCTACGGCGACCCTCCGGATCATAGTCGATTTGAGCAACGTCACGCATGTCGAGAGCACTGGTTTGGGCGCACTGTTGCGTGTATGGACGGTAGCCCAAAACAAAGGATGCGACCTTGAAATCGCCAACCTGAATCCACGAGTCGAGAAACTTGTGGAGATAACGAAGCTCAACACCGTGTTCAAGCGTGCCAAGGTAGTGGCGGCTGGCGCCTCAGCAGCAGCACTGCCGGCTGTCGACGAACACCCAACTGCACTGGAGCCCGAAGCGGCATACCAGCAGGCATTCGAGGCAGGGATGGTCGTTCACCGTGCCCATCCTCTGAATTGCGAGACCTCAATTCCCGCATTGATCGGCGGCGCGGTGATGCCGAATCAGAGGTTCTACGTTCGCAACCACTTTCAGATCCCCCAGCTTGACGGCTCGAGTTGGCGCTTGAATGTAGTTGGCCTGGTCGAGCGACCCCTGAGCCTCAGTATGCGCGACCTGGTGAAAATGCCCTCCCAGACCCAGTTCGTGACTTTAGAGTGCGCTGGAAATGGCCGCTCACTGCTGAGCCCGCGCGTTAATGGAGAGCAATGGAATTTAGGAGCCGTTAGCACAGCCGAATGGACGGGCGTACCACTCGCGGAGGTTCTGGTCCGGGCAGGCGTTAAGGCGGGTGCGAGTGAGATAGTGTTTCGGGGGGCCGACAGAGGCAAACTTGATCCAAGTAGCGAGCCGATTCGGTTTGAGCGTAGCCTGAGCATCGAGAACGCTCAGGCGTCCGAAGTGCTGCTGGCCTATCCGATGAACGGAGACGCGCTCCCGATCGTGCACGGCTATCCGCTGCGGGTCATTGTTCCCGGATGGTATGCCATGGCATCCGTCAAATGGCTTACGCAGATTGATGTGATCAGAGAGCCCTTCACCGGCCATTACCAGACCGGAACATACTTTTTCGAGTGGCAACGTGGCGAACACGTCGCGAGAGAGTTGGTGTCACTGCAACGCGTGCGAAGTCTTATCACCGAGCCTGAGCCTGACAGCGAAGTCGAGCAAGACGAGTTGCCGATTCGCGGTGTCGCATGGTCCGGAGCGGCACCTATTGCCCGGGTCGAAGTCAGAATTGGCGATGATCCCTGGCAAAACGCGCGCTTAGTGGGCGAACGCAAGCGACACAGCTGGCAGGGGTGGGAGCTCATCGCTCGCCTTGAGCGGCCTGGCCCCCTAGTGATTTCCGCCCGGGCGACGGATATGGCAAGCCGAACACAGCCCGACTCGTCTGACTGGAATCGGCTCGGCTATGGGAACAACGCCATTCAGAAGGTTCTCGTCGATGTTCGGTAGACCTTGCGGCAATCGTACAGAAATGCGGTGGATTTAGACTAGCCACACCGGGCAGTCCGCCTAATAGTCCACACGGGAGAGTGTCGAATGAACCTAGAACGTCATTTTTCTCGCCGGGATCTCGTGAAAACCTTGGGAATGTCTGCTGGTGGGTTCGGCCTCACTCCGCGATTCGTACGGAGCGCGGCGATGTTTCAAGAGCCGACTCAAGCGAAGATGGAGAGTTTTACCGGGCCCGAGGCGAATTCACATTGGAACTCCGTGGGTTCGTATATTGTGGAACCGCAAAAAGTACCTTTGATTTTGCTGACCGACCGCCCCGTTCAGCTGGAAACCCCGCGCCATTACTTTCGTACCGCCTTCACACCTAACGAAGCCTTTTATGTGCGCTGGCACCTCGACGGTATTCCGAACGCAATCGACTTAAAAAATTGGAAGCTACAAATCGAGGGCAATGTTAACAAGCCGCTTGCGCTGAGCCTTCCTGAGCTAATGCAGAAATTCACGCCAGTCTCCGTCGCAGCAGTAAATCAGTGTTCGGGGAATAGCCGCAGTCGGATGCAGCCACGTGTGCCCGGAGGGCAATGGGGTAATGGTGCGATGGGAAACGCGATGTGGACCGGGGTTCGCCTGCGCGAGCTTCTTGATATGGCCGGCATAAAAGCGGGCTCTGTTCAGGTGCAGTTTCAAGGCCTGGAAACTGGGCAGGGACCAAACGGGCTAGGATCAAACGCGTTTCTCAAATCGCTCGACCTTGCAAACACCATCCTGGACGAATGCATTGTCGCGTACTTGATGAACGGTGAGCCGCTTCCTATGCTCAACGGTTTTCCGGCGCGGTTGGTGGTTCCGGGCTACTTTGCAACTTACTGGACCAAATGTCTGACCTGGATTCGCGTTCTCAACTCGTCGGACGATAGTTTCTGGATGAAGAGCGGATATCGCGTGCCGGACGCGCCCCGGGGAAATACCACGCCGGAAGAAGTGAAGAAGGGCGAGATAAAATTGATTCCGATTGCGCGATTCCCAGTCCGGTCTTTCCTCATCTCGCCCGATGGTAGTTCAAAGGTTCCCACCGGGATGACCATCAAGTTGCAAGGCATTGCATTCAGTGGGTTCGGACGCGTGAAAAGTGTGGACGTTTCCGAAAATGGCGGAAAAACATGGTTTGCGGCGCAACTCGGCGACGATCATGGCGCGTACTCCTTCCGCACCTGGGAGGCCTCATGGACAGCGAGTTCCCCGGGTCGCCATACGTTAGCGGTGCGTGCGACCGATGAAAGTGGCAACACGCAACCCGACGAACCTGTCTGGAATCCAGGCGGTTACCTCTGGAACAGAGTCGAACAGCAGGAAATCGTTGTGGGATATGCGAGCTAAAGGGAGATTGGCGATGAAGAATAGAGTGGCCGCCATATGTCTCGTGATATGCAGTTTGGCGCTTGCTACCGCCGTCGCATACGCCGACTTAAAAAGAGGGTACTACCGTCCTATAGAGCTGGGCAGCTTGCATCAACCAGCTCTTATCGAACTTTCACCGGATTCGAACTACCAGGTTCCCGCTTATCCGGCGACCGGCGCAGATCTCGCCCCCGGCGACGGCATCCAAGAGGTTCGCATCTACTGCAACACATGTCACAGCCCGAGCTACATTACCATGCAGCCGCCGCTTCCCGCCGCGACTTGGGAAGCTGAGCTAAACAAGATGAACAAAACTTTTGGCGCAGCGATCCCGGACGCGAGCACACAGAAAATCCTTGAATACCTCAAAGCACACTATTCGATCGAGAACCGTAAGCGTTAGAATCTACTCCTTGACGTATCGTTTCCGGGGCTTGATCACAGGCCGTGGTCTCGCGTTTATCGCGACCCGATCGAAGGCAAAATCCTTTTGTTGGTGTCACCTCAATTGCGACTTGCTGGCGGAACCATATTGTTCATCCGCAGGTATTCCACTATTTGCCCGTAGTGATCAAAGGGATGGGCGATCGCTACGATCCCGAGGCCCATCCGGGTCGTAATCATGTCAAACAGCGGGTGCTTGATTGGCAGTTTCGCATTTTGCTCCGTGATTGATGAAAACGCTTGGTGAGTGTGGGTAAAAGAGTCCTTGAGGTATTGAAGGACGGCTGATCGGTTCTTCAGCTTTTCTGCTGGGCTGCCTTGATGTGGGCTTTCACCTAGGATTGCCGCAGAAAGCGCGAAATTGACTTCTGCCACGTGGATGAGTTGTTCAGCGAAATTGCGCACGTCGTGAAACTCTCCACTCGCTGGTGCCCAGAAGAATTTATCTTCCGGCATCGCTTCTGCCGCCGGGACAAACTGTTGCTCCATCCAGTCCATGTGCTTATTAAAGATACTTGCAGTATCTGACGGTGTTTGCGAATTCTGTCCCGAACCGATCCGCGATAGGAATGGCACCATCGCTGAAAACCATAGAATACGTCGGCGAGTGGTTTTCATTCTGAATTCTCCTGTAACCGTGATCAGGGCAGTGCAACGCGCTTCTTCAGCTCATTAAAACGAGAATCGGAGCGCAGCCGGTCCCAGCGCGGATCACGGTTGAGCCAGACCAGCCAATGACTGCGCCCCTCGATCGCTTTGTCGAGCCAGACGAATGCCTCACTCTTATTGCCGAGTCCGGTGTACACGAGAGCAATTCCGTACGGTGTAACGTATTTTGCACGCGCCATCTCGTTTAATCGGACCAGCACCTGTTCCGCTTCGGCTTTATGTCCCCACTCGCCGTACGCGTTTCCCATTCCGGCTATCGTCACCACCCATCCCGGCAGGGCGGCGTCAGTCTTGTTAAATTCATCGATCGCCTCCGAATACATCTTCTTCTGCTGATATGCGCGGCCGAGCCAGAGATGTGCCAACGGAAATTTGGGACTGAGGGACAGAGTGGCACCCAGCTGGTTGATCGCTTCGTCGTAGTTGCGCCGGTAAAAATAGTTGAAGCCTATGTCGGTGGAGATGGTAACCGATAGAGGGTCCAATTCGTGTGCGCGATTCACCTCTTTCCAAGCCTCATCAAATCGGCCCATTGCCATCAGGTAGTAGCTATACCAGTCGTGCGCGGTTGCGTAATTCGGATTCAGCTCAATGGCTCTCTTGAACTCGTTCTCGGCTTCCAGCCAGTTCCAGGCGTGATAGAGGTTGTAGTAAGCGAGCGACGCATGCGCCTCCGCCAGGCTGGAATCGAGTTCAAGCGCCTGGGTGGCAGCATCGCGAGCGCGAGGAAATGCATCGAGCGGGTCAAGGTAGCTCAAATAGCCGAGCGTGGTGTAGCAGTCGGCGAGTCCGGAGTAAGCAGGCGCGTACCCAGCATCCACTTCAATTGCTTTGTTGAACTCGTCAATGGCCCGGAGCAAGCTTGCTTCGCTACGCTGATTCCAAAACGAGCGTCCACGGAGGTAGCTCTCATAAGCCGCGGGATCCACTGCACCAGCAGTGGCCAAGCGTTGTCGTTCATTGGGAGTGAGAGTAACCCGAACCTGTCGAGCAACGTCGCGCGCAACCTCACGTTGCAAATAAAGGACATCGCGAAGGTAGCGCTGATACTCTTCCGCCCAAAGGTGCTGATCGCGAGGCGCGTAAATTAATTGCGCGGTGATACGGACTTGATCCCCGGAGCGCACTACCGAACCCTCGATGATTCCATCCACCTGAAGTTCTTGCGCAACTTGAGGCAAGGACTTGGAAGTCGTTTTATACTTCGACACCGATGTGTAGGAACTAACCCGCAGCGCCGAAATCTTGGCGAGATTCGTGATCCAGCTCATCCGTCATTCCATCGGCGAAATATTCATCGTCGGGATTGCCAGAAAGATTCTTTAAGGGCAACACTGCGATGGAATGAACCGGTGGACGCGGCAGCCAGCGACCCCAGTCAAAATACTTGACCGCTATGGCTACAGCGGCGAGCAGAATCAACGCAGCCAGGGACGCCTTTATACCCCACCGAGGTAAAGTGTTTGGCCGATTCCGTCGAGCTTTTTCTTCGACCACGGAAACCGGAGCCGAAGACGGATCAGCCGCTGGCGCAAGATCGACAACATTAATAGACCCGACGAAGCGGTAGCCTTTGCCCACGACAGTCTGCACGAAACGCGAACGCTCCGGATCGTCACCCAGGGTCTGGCGTATTTTACGAATGGCGGTGTTGATGCTGTGCTCGGTCTCAATGAAAACGCCCGGGCCCCATAGTTTAGCGATGATTTCCTCGCGCGACACCAGTTCGCCCCTTCTGCTGACCAGTAGAATCAGCAGTTCCATGGGAATCTTTTCCAGCTTCAGGACATGGCCATTGCGCCGCAGCTCGTATCGCGCTACGTCCAGCTGGAAGCCCTCGAATTGGTAGGGACCGACCAGGAAGCACCCCGGCACTTTGACGGCATTATAGGTTCGGCGA
>Ga0306920_100000465_pt1 | contig 46948 bp, 34 predicted proteins | sample flu12Cox44000170_FD_204666 | JGI IMG/M metagenome (GOLD analysis project Ga0306920, IMG submission 204666) | Lab enrichment of tropical soil microbial communities from Luquillo Experimental Forest, Puerto Rico - flux4day.12C.oxic.44.000.170 (v2)... | ecosystem: Environmental > Terrestrial >... | reverse complement strand
GCTTGGTTATAGACGAAGCGGCACGAACCGGCAAAGCGTCGCAGGTTGCGAAGTTGTTCGCCATTCGGCAGGGCTTCGAATTTGTAGCCTTGCACCCTCAGCACGGCTCCATGGCAAGACATCAAGACGTTTGCCACGGCAGACACTTGTGTCTTCGCAATGCACGTACACTTGGTCATCATCACAACGTCTCGGCATCGAGTATTCGATGGAGATGCTATCAAGAGACTTCAAGGGTTGTTCTCCAAAGTTTGCACTGACTTCGAGGCAGAACTTGTCCAGATGGATGGCGAGGATCACCACGTTCACTTGCTCGTCAAGTATCCTCCCAAGCTTGCGGTGTCGCATTTGGTGAACTCGCTCAAAGGTGTATCCAGCCGAATGCTCCGACAGGAGAGACCTGACTTGGCGGCTCGCTATTGGAAAGGCGTGCTCTGGTCGCCGTCTTACTTCGCTGCTCGTAGCGGGGGCGCACCGATCAACATTCTGAAGGACTATATCCGACAACAGAAAACACCACTCTGAACGGGCTGATATCCCCTCCCTAAAGGACCGGGCTTTACGCCCGAACGGGTAAAACGCGGCAGCGTAACAGAGGCACCTCAGAAAAGGAAAGGCCAGCCGCTCTCTCAGGACGGCTGGCCTTGACGGGTGCACGTTAAACCCGGGGTTACCCCCGAGGGGGCAGGTCCCAGGTCTATCGTGCTCTGGCAAGAACAGGAAACGACAGCTTCTTAGCGAGCGGGCTCCGAACCCGTACCGCGGACCGGACGCCGGCTCCAATCTTCCAAGGCTGCGACGCTGCGGCGGGCGGCAACAATCAACGGGTTCCGACTGACCGCAGCTCGGGCAACACCCGCCTCCCAGCCCTTCTGCGCGAGATAAAGGGCCGCAATGCAAACCGCGATGGAGCCGAAGCCAAGAACGAACAGAGCAAAAGCGGCGAGCAGTTCGCGCACCGCATAGATCTGCAGCGAGGCAATCACAACCAGGAATAACCACATCCATTTGCGACGGGTATCTTTCTTGCTCATTCGAGTCGACCCCTCCCCAAAGAACCGAAACGACTGTACGAAGGCCGTGGAGCTTGTAGGCCACCTTCTGACCGGAAGGCTAATTTCTCCACCTGCCCTATTAGACAGGGGGTGCCGAAGAAAACCTATGGTACAGCAGCATCAAAATGCGATCTAAACCAGTATCCTAGTACCAAATCGTGGAAATGAATGATCACTAACCTAATGTATATAAGGGAGATAAAGAGTCGTTGCGGAAAGACAAAATATTCGCTTTTTTTTTGCTGGCCGTTCTGTGGAAAAACTGCCCTTTGGTACAGTGTACAGTCACTGGTTGGACCACCCTACGACCCACTCCATGCCAGGGGGACAAACGAGCCCGCCAGCGAACCTCATGGCTTGCGGCGAGGACACAACCGCGCGGGGCCGCCGCAGCGGCGGAACACGAGAGGCCCTTACCTCAATCTGCCGAGGAGGTATCCTTAGGCTTTTTTGACCAACCGAGTAATCCACACAAGGATCACCGCACCGATGAACGCCACCACAATCGAACCAATCATCCCTCTTCCCTGCCATATTCCGAGCAGCCCGAAAACCCAGCCCCCAAGGATGCCCCCAAGTATGCCCAGAACGATGTCCATCAGTACGCCGTAGCCGCCGCCCTTCATAACTTGGCCAGCCAACCAGCCGGCAACGAGCCCGACAATAATCCATGCGAGAAAGCCCATAGATCTACCTCCTGGAGTTTGAACGAGCAGAGTAGTGGCCGGTAGAACCGGCTATAGTTTGGGCTTTCCCCAAATCACACGCAAGCCCGTTGAAAGCAGCAGGTCGTTCCCCTTCAAGCCCGGAGGGGGATAACTAATGTAACGATCGCTGAAGGTAGCTTGCCAATTGAGCCAGTTTTTCAGTTGCATGGCGACGGTGGTGTCAAACTGGAAGCGGTATTCTCCGGTGTGAGAAAGGTTCGGGAAGAAAGAGAAGCGCTCTGTAAGAGTACTGCGCTTGGAAAGGTGGGAGTCAAACTGCTCGCCGACGACAGCTTCGGCGCTGTTTTGGGTGATCGCCGGAACGAAAGTGAGTGGGGGCGGCGGAGCGGGATTGGTGATGAAGTAGGAGCTGAAGGCGTCGCGGTCATAGCTGAAACCACCGAAGACATCAAAAACGGTGCGGTCGGTCTTAATAACGTGATAGCCGAAGCCGCCGCCATAAACCTGGCGAAGATCGAGGTTTTGGAGCTCATTGGTTTCGTAGTCGGCGAAGGCGAAGATAAACACACGGGGAGAGATAATATTCAAATCGCCGCGGACGCCCGCACGGATTGCGTTGGCGGTGGTACGGTTGGGAATCGTGGTGTTGTCACTGGCATAGACGTAGGTGGTGTAGAGGGTGAGTTTGTCGCGGGCCGTCTCGCGAATGGCCTTGCCGGAAAGAGTGTAGCTGGTGGTGGAAGAGTTGCCGCGCGTGAGAGCCAGCCCAGTATCGAAGACGCCGCCCCAGAAATAAATGAACTTCGGATGAGCCAATCTTTCAGCCGCAGCGTCGAAGGCCCTTTGCTCGGCGTCGTTGCGCACGGCGACTACGGTGTCTTTCGCGGCCGGCGGTGTCGCCTCGGGAACGCCCGCGACGACGAACCTGCCGTCCCGGGTGGTGATTTTCCCCGAAAGGCGCTTGCCGTCTTTCAGAGTCAGATGAAGGACGTCGGAAGACTCGATGGCAGTGATGGCATCCCACTGGATTGTGACCTCGCCGACAAATTCGGCTTTCAGGAGAAGGGTTTTTACGTCGCCCGTGGTGATTTGTCCGGTAAGCCGGTCACCATTCTTCAAAGTGATTTGATCACCGAGTATTGTCGAAGCGAAAAAGAGAAAGACTGGCAGACACAGAAAGCGACGACGCATTTGCGTCCTCCGAGTCAGGGTGCAGTTTTGGTTGTTCGGGTTAGTCTTTACGCGGGCGTACGCAAAGTGACCCTGCATTGCAAATGAACAGGACAGGGACCTCGATTCTAATGAAAATCGCCAAGGAGCCGCAATTTTTGTCGCCGGATCGCTGGTTGACCGGAAATCCCGCTCATCCCCTATAATCAGTCGCGCGGGGTAGGGCACGGAGTGCTCCCCGATGTACAGCAAGTGAGCGGGCTCCGCAACGACTCTCTGGGCACATACAGGTCACCGTAAACAAGACGACGCCCAGCCGAGAAATCCGATCATGGGGAAAATCGTGCACAGAATGCGCCGGAAAGCCGCTGCTTTTTCTTTCGGATGGATTGTTGGGGTGCTACTGCTCGGGTGCGCCAAACAGGAACCCGCGACAACAACGGAGCCAGCAGTGGAGACGCGGCCAACGATCGTCTTTATGACGGACTTTGGCACGGCCAACGACGCTGTCGCGATCTGCAAAGCCATCATGATGGGAATCGCGCCAGAGGCGCGAATCATGGACATCACACACCAGGTGACACCGTTCTCGATCGAGGAGGGAGCACGATTTCTTGTGGGTGTGACGCCATATTATCCCCCGGGAACCGTATTTGTGGTCGTGATCGACCCGGGCGTCGGCACATCAAGGAAGGCCGTGATTGTGAAGACAAAGAAGGCGCAATACTTTGTATTGCCTGATAATGGACTGATCACGCCGGTGCTTGAGCGAGACAAACTCGAAGCGGCACACGAGATCACGAACAGCCGCTGGATGATCGGCGACGCGGTTTCTTCGACGTTTCATGGACGGGATATTTTCTCGCCGGCGGGAGCGCATCTTGCCGCAGGCTGGGATTACTCGCTGGCGGGACCGGAAGTGCCTCAACTGGTGCGGCTCACGTCTAGAGTAGCAACGGTCACGGACAAAGGCATCGAAGGCGAAGTGATTGGGCTGGACGACCCGTATGGTTCGTTGATCAGCGACATAGAGGGCGAGGACTTCAAGAAATTCGGTTACCTGCTGGGCGACAAGCTGACGGTTGTGCTGGACAAAAAGCCTTTAACGCTGCCTTACGTTAAGACGTTCATGGACGTGCCGGTCGGAGAAGCACTGCTGTATGTGGATTCGCGAGGGCGCATCGGCCTTGCACTGAACCAGCGGAATTTCTCGCAAGTCTACAAGATCGCTCCGCCTGTCCGGCTTTTCATTCCGAAAAAAGCACTGCCCGCCAACAGCCCGGTGATTCGCGGGTCGCCGATTCATTGAAAAGGCAACCTAAAGGTTGCCTTTTGGGGCGCGGGCGAGCTAATATGCAACCTGGAGGTTGCTTATGACGAATGACCGGATCGAGAAGCGAATTGAATTGAAGGTACCGGTTTCGCGGGTGTGGTGCGCATTGACGGACTACCGAGAGTTTGGCGAATGGTTCCGCGTGAAGTTGGAAGGGCCCTTCGTCAAGGGCCAGGTCTCGAGAGGGCAAATGACCTACCCAGGCTATGAACACGTCAAATGGGAGGCCGTCGTGCAACAAATGCAGCCCGAGCGGCTATTTTCCTTTAGGTGGCCGCACCCCAAGTCGTTTGAGAAATCGGACTGCCCACCGGACTACGCCAACGAACCGACCACCCTCGGCGAATTCAGGCTCGAGAAGATCTCAACCGGAACACTACTGCTCCTGACGGAGCCCGGCTTCGACAAGCTTCCGGGCGATCGGCGGCTAGAGGCGTTCCGCAGGAATGAAGGCGGCTGGAGGGAGCGGATGAAGAATATTGAAACGTATGTCGCGCAAAAGCCGTAACTGTGCCTCGGGCCGGCATCATGCTCATGCGCCGATTTTTGCGGCGCTAGGTGACGAGACGCGGCTGTTGCTGGTTCGAAAGCTGTCCGGCGGGCACCCGCATTCGATCTCTCAACTAACCGAGGGGTCGAAGCTGACAAGGCAGGCGATCACGAAGCATCTGCGCGTGCTCGAAAACGCAGGGATCGTGCACGGCGTGCGGAGAGGTCGCGAGAATCTATTCCCGCTTGACCCAGAACCGATTGAAGAAATAAAGGAATACCTGGACGTGGTTTCTCAGCAATGGGATCAAGCACTCGCGAGGCTGAAAGCCTTCGTTGAAGACGAACAATTGGGGCATCGACGGGAACCAGAACCTTAGGTAGCATGGCACCATGAAAAAGGCGAAAGCGGATAGCCGTCGTCCTCCGGCAAAAGACTTCGCAGTTCCGACAAACTTCGATCAATATATTGCAGGTGTGCCCGAGCCTGCCCGAAGCGCCTTGAACAAGATGCGCGATGCGATTCGAGCCGCAGTGCCTCGCGAGGCCATCGAGACCATCAGCTATCGGATTCCGGCGTTCAAGTCGAAAGAAGGAGTGTTGGTGTGGTTTGCCGCGTTTTCGGACCACTGCAGCTTGTTCCCCACTGCTTCGGTCATCCAAGATTTCCGGGACGAGCTTCGAGGCTTCTCCACATCCAAGGGCACGATTCACTTCCCAATCGACAAGCCGTTGCCGGTTGGTCTTATTAAGAAAATCGTCAAAGCCCGGGTTAGGCAGAGCGAAAGCAAAGCACGGCGCTGATCACATCATCGTGGATACGTCAGGGAAAGCTTGTCCGCAGTGAAAGCGGCGAGTCGCCGAAACACCGCCTCCGCTTGCGTTTCCTTTTGCTCGACCGGCAGCCCCAAGAGTTGCTGGACTTCGGTTTCCATATGCCGAAGTTCTTCCGCAGTGGCAATCTCCGCCAGTTGCGCGAAGAGCATCTTGTGCGCCTGTTTCCGTTCCATCACTTCAAGTCCATCAAGAATCTGCCGATGCGAGGTTCCTTCCCAAATGGCGAGAATCATGGCCTCACGGAACCAGCGTTCCACGCCTTGCTCCGCCAGCACGCCGAGTCCTCCGTGAACCTCCATGGCCCACTTGGCCGTGTCGACTGCGAACTCGGCGGTCCAGTATTTCGCCAAATGCGCCACAAGCCGAAAGAGATGATAGCGGTCGGAATAAGGCGGCTGCTCGGTCCACACCTGGTTCAAAAGTTGAACGGATTCCCACGCGAGTGCAAACGCAGAGCGAAGGTCACGCAGGCGGATTTTAAACTGATGCTGAAGGAGGGGATGCTCGATGATGTGCTTCCGAAAAGCGGTGCGGCACTCCGCATAGTCAAGCGCTTCCGCGATCGCCCGTTGTGCCAGCGCAACGCTTACAACCGCGTTTGCTACGCGCGATAGATTCAACACTTCCAGGATCAGGTAGATTCCGGAATCCGCCGGACCGAGCAGGTAGCCTTCGCTGTCTCTCAGTTCGATTTCGCCGGTTGGTACCGAGCGAGTTGCGATTTTGTCTTTCAGCCGGCGGATAAAATAGTTGAGGGAGCCGTCTTTGCGGTAACGCGGGACAAGGAACAGCGCCAAGCCACGCACGCCAGAGGCAGCTCCTTCGGGCCGAGCGGCAACAACCGCCAGCTCAGCCCAAGCGTTGCTCGCAAAGTACTTGTCACCGGTAAGCAGCCAACCATCGGCAGCTCGCCGCGCGACAGTTTTCACTCCGGCACCCAAGTCGGAGCCGCCTTCGATCTCGGTCATCCACGTCGCCCCCTGCCAGACGGAGTCGTCCTTACGCAAGAGTTCCGGAAAGAAGCGCGCACGCAATTCAGCGGTTCCATACTTCGAGAGTGGAACGGCAGTACCGAGCGATACCGTGTATGGGCAACAGACGCCCGGATCGTAAAACGAAATCGCGTACGTCAAAAGGTAAGTCGGGATCAGAGATTTTTCCTCGAAGGCGCGCCAGACCACGCCCGAGCGGTAGCCTTTTCGCAGAATGGTCTGGTATTCGGGAGGATAGAGAATCTCGTCAACGCGCTTTCCGGCACGATCAAACATGCGTACCCAAGGCGTCCCGGCACGGTCTATCGCCTTCGAAATGGCCAGGCCGTCGGTCTTCCACCAGCGTTGCTCGCCTTCGAGCAAATCAGGGTGCTCGATGATATTAAGCCTGCTTTTCAGAAAACTCAGAGGGGCGCGGACGCTATCGAAATCGGTCATCTGAAGGCATGTTAGGTCGCCCGCAGCAAAGCGTCAAGCCGAGTGCACAATCGGCCAAGAACGTGATTCGAGGTGACGGCAATTGTTCGGTGATCGCAGTCCAAGAGGGTTGTTCCGGCAAACAGGAGCTATCCTTCCTGCTTGCCGGTGACACGACCAGTCTGTTGGCCTAGGTCAAGGTCAGAGCTCCGAGGTGCTTCCCGAAGATACGGGGCTCAGTGGAAGAGCTCGGCGCTCGAAAGGTACCCAATGTTGCCGCCGTTCCCGTCTTACCCTCCCGTAACGAGCGCTTCCCCGTTGTTCAGCAAGAGGGCTCGGTGGTCGGTGCGTCCGGTGTTCAAGCTGCCCGTAACGCTGAGGGTTCCGCTCGAGGAGTTGTACAGTTCTGCGCTGGTCAAGGCACCACCGCCACCGGCGATGAGCACCTCTCCGTTGTTCAGGAGAGTAGCCGTGTGGTTATTCCGTGATTGCTGCCGGCTCGAGCTCTACGGATTTCCTGACAAGCGCTGAGTTATACAATCCCGCAACCGGCACCTTCAGTTTGTTCCAGTCGAGGGATCGTACAGCTCCGCGCTGGAAAGACAGATGTGCACTGTGCCTGTCGGCATCCAGATATATTCGTCGCCACCGGCAATCAGAACTTTTCCATTCGCACTGTTAAGGCCATAGGTCCCTCTGTTTCGTCCACCCGCGACCGGCACTTCTCCGCTGTTCAGGACTGTTGCCGAGTGAAAGGCGCGCTAGGGCCCCAGGTTGCCGGTGACGGACCAGGTTTGGGCCTCGACTTGCGGGCCAGTACCGAGAAGTAGAGCAAGTACACACACCATCCATTGACAAATTTTCTTGTCATAAGGATTTTCCTTTTCGAGGCGTGAGCGCGGTTGGCCTTGCGCTATAGACGGACGAAGGACCCGATAGTGGGCTGCGCGAGGTCAAACAGCTTGTAAGAAGTTAGCAGTGACTATTAGTCATTTCTAATGAAGGGCGCAGATAGCGCGCAAGGTTCTTCCGGAGGCAGTGTTACACTTGGCCGCCTCTAGGCAGCGCGCATGGACAAGGCGTGAGGAGCGTGGTATGGCAAACACCTTCGGCACAGACATTCTGATTCAAGCAGAAGACCCTAAGAGTGCGGCATCGTTTTACGTACAGCAACTCGGTTTCAAGATCACTGACGAAACGACGCATCTGATCAGGCTCGATGGCAAGCACATCAACCTGTTCATCGAGCGCGGCCCAGCACTTGGGCCGGTCTCGGAAGTAACCGTAGAGAGTGTCGAAGAGGCGAAAAGGCGGCTTGTCAAGAACGGCTGCGAAATCGTTAAGGATGAGCCGGATTTTCCGAGATGCTATGTCAAGGATCGTTTTGGCTTGATTTATAACCTGACAAGCTAGGGGAGCGTGTAACGGCTACTCGGCCCGCAGAGTGACAATGGGATCCAATTTTGTGGCACGACGGGCGGGCAGGTAAGCGGCGAGGAGAGCAATGAGGGGAAGAAGCACAACGACGGCGGCGAAGGTCAGCGGATCGAGGACGGAAACCCCGAAAAGGAAGCGACGCAGCAGACGGCCAATGACGACGGCAGCGACTAAGCCAACTGCCATCCCCACCAATATGAGGCGCAAAGCACGGGTAAGCACGAAGCGTTGAACATCGGAAGCCACCGCACCGAGGGCCATGCGAATCCCGATGTCTCGCCGCCGTTGTTCTACCATCTGACTCATAACTCCGCCCACCCCAATTGCTGCGAGAAGCAAGGTCAACAACGCCAGACCTCCCAGCAGGGCCGCGCGGACTCGCGGTTGAGAGCGCAGCGAGCTAACGATTTCAGCCGTCGTGCGAGGGTTGTCGAGCGGCAGGTCTGGATCAAGGCGGTGGACCGCTGCGGCAACCGCCGACACATCCCGCGTGGAACGACCCTGCAGATAGAGGAAGAGGGTTTGAGCATCGAAGGCCTCATGCGAGTACCGTTCGGTCGCTTGAAAGAAGGAGGTGTAAACGGCCGGATACAAGTCCCACTGAATGTGGTTATAGCGGATGGAGCGAGTACTGCCGACGATGCCCACGATCGTGAGCCAAGGCGTTTCCGGGGTGGGTTGGTCGATATAGCGAATCCTGATTCGCTTGCCAAGAGCATCTTGGCCTGCGAAATACTGGCGCGCCATCTCTTCGTTGATGACCGTGACCGGGCCCGGAATCCCCGCGGTCGTGATCATCGAAAGTTCGGCCACGCAGAAGAGGAATCCCGAGCGCTTCAAAGTAGCCTGGGCTGACCTCGAAAGTAGCGGCCTGCGGCAATTGCTCGATAGGCAGGCCTTGCTGGGTTTCCGTTTCGACCGGCCCCAGGCCGTCGACGTTGAAGGGCCACGTGGGCGCTGCGGCGGCAGCTCGAATACCTGGAGATTCCCGGAGGCGTTGCAAAAGGTTTTCGCAGAAACGGATCTGATCGGCTACTGTGCGATAGGTTGCATTAGCCAGGGCAACTTCTGCGACAAACACACCTCGCGTTTGGAAGCCGAGAGGGTCTGCACCGATTTTGAGGAAAGTCGACAAGAGAAGACCTGCAGCGACAAGGAGCACAACGGAGAGCGCAATTTCCGCAACAACGAGGAAATTGCGCCAGTGGAGGTGCGCGCGCGACGAGGTCAAGCGCGGGTTCGATGCCCGCAGAATGCCTTGCTGGTGCACCTTGAGAGCCCGCCACGCCGGTAGAGACCCGAACGCCAGCGCGGTCAGGCACACGATCGCAGCGGTTGTCGCTAGGACGGTGCGGTCCAGAGAAAACCCGCCTGGCGGCAAGACGGCGAACGGGCTCCAAGCGACGAACATTCGCAATAGTCCGGACGCGAGCAACAAGCCGACGAGACCGCCTAAAACGAAGATGGTCAGGATTTCAACGGTTAGCTGCTGGAGCAGACGCCCCGTGCCACAGCCCAAAGCTAAGCGAACCGCAAACTCTTCGGCGCGCTGCGCGTTGCGGCCCAGTATGAGGCTGCCCGCATTAACGCACGCGATGGCCAGCAAGACCGTGACCGCAGCGAACAGCAACAGCAGCGAACTGCGGACGGTACGTGTGTTGTCCTGTTGCAGATTTTCGACAAGAACCCCGGAACCCTCGGGTTCATCGGAAAACTGGCGATTGAGTTGGGATTGGAGAGCGGAGAGGTCGGCTTCGGCTTGGGTGACGCTGATGCCGTTCTGGAGGCGGCCGATTACCGCCACGGGCGACGGCGTGGTGGCACTATAGCGCTTGTCGTCGTCGGTGATGACTGTCCACAAGTCGGTTTCGAAGGTGCGGTCGAGAACGCGCAAGGAAAACCCGGCAGGCAAGACGCCCAAAACCCGAAATGGCTTTCGATTTAGCTACATCGTGCGACCCACAATATCGCTCGCGCCATGAAACCGCGCGGTCCACAGCGCATGACTGATGACGCACGCCGGCTCGCCGTGTTGATCTCGCCCCTCAAATAGTCGGCCAATGGCTGGGGTGGCCCCCACGGTTTGAAAGAGATTCCAACTCGCTACGGCGCCATGTACCTTCTCGGGCCGCCCTTCGGTTCCGGTCAACGCGTAGCGCTGTTCAAACGTGGCAGCGAGCGATTGAAAAGTGTGGTTCTGGGACGCCATGACCACGTAGTCGTGATAGAGATTGAACGCTGGTTGGCGACGGGCCTGCGACCGCGTTCTCCAAACGCCTGCCAAGTGTTGCGGATCCTTTAGAGGAAGCGGCCGAAGCAACCAGCTATTTACAATGCTAAACATAGCGGTGTTTGCGCCCACTCCCGGCGCAAGCGTAAAAACCGCCAAGGCGGCAAATCCGCGTGCCTTGACGAGCATGCGCAAGCCATAACGCGAATCCTGAATGAAGGATTCCACGTTATCCTCCTGCACTTTCCGATTGCAATCGCAAAGCCATCGCGCTGCCAAAATCCTACACCTTTTGAGTGATGGTTCGTCGATAGGAGTGAAGGGCTCGAGGATTCGCCCTGTCTACGGGCAGTCAGCCTGGTCACGACAAAGCCGCGTGAAGACCCACGTGCGACTTGGCGCGAGTGCGGGCTATTCGTAACGCAAGGCGGTCATCGGATCGACCTGGGTGGCGCGGCGCGCGGGAATATAGCAAGCCGCAAGAGCAACGAAGGCGAGGAGCGCGGCTGAGACGACCAGGGTCAACGGGTCGGCCGGCTTCACGCCAAAGAGCAAGCTGGCCATCAGGCGAGTGAGCGCGAACGCTGCAACGAGCCCGAGCGCTAAACCTAGCGCAGCCAGACGACCTCCTTCTAGAAATACCTGTTTCAAGACGTCCGAGCGCGCGGCGCCGAGCGCCATGCGAATGCCAAATTCCTGCGTGCGCTGCGTCACAGCGTAGGCCATGACGCCGTAAACACCCACGGCAGCCAGTAAGAGAGCAAGGACTGCGAAAGCAACGAGAAGGGAAAGATTCAGGCGGTGCTGGGCGACGGAGTCGGAGATGAGCTGATCCATCGTAGCGATGTTGTAGAGCGGGAGATCCTTGTCCATGGTGAAAACCTGTTCGCGGACGGCGCTCGTGATGCTTGCGGGGTCAAGCGAAGTGCGCACGGCGAGAGTCATGTCGCGGGGCGAGTAAACCCCGAAAAGCGGCTGCGTGTGAGGGAGGTAAATCTGCTCGCGGCCCTCCACGTCGAGCGCGTAGTGCTTTACGTGCCCAACCACACCAACAATCGTGCGCCAGCGCGGCGTCGGCGGCTTGACTTTGGGCATGGCATCGACTGCGACACGCCGGCCAATGGCGTCGCCGTCCGGCCAGAAGCGATGCGCGAAATCTGCATCCACGACAGCAACGAGGGGTGCACTCGCGTCGTCGGCGTCTGTAAATAGCCGCCCGCGCGCGAGTGGAATCTGCATTGCCTCGAAATACTTGGGCGTGGCGGAGCGTTGGTCGATTTCCATGTACGGCGTGTTGCCAAACACCGGATATTTCGGCAGGTCAGGAATCGAGGTATTTTCAAGGTACACGGAGCCGGAAGTGTAGGATGCGGTGAGTGGCATTTGTGAAACGGCGCCGGCCGCCTGAACTCCGGGGAGCGCATTCACGCGAGCCATCAGCTGTGCGAAGAAATTCTGCACGGGTGGGCCGTCCGGGTAGACTTTGTCAGGAAGTGAGACGCGCATCGTGAGCAAATGCTGCGTCTGGAACCCTAGAGAAACCTCGAGGAGACGGCTGAAGCTCCGTATCAAGAGGCCCGCGCCGACCAGCAGAAGAACCGCAAGACCAAGTTCCGAGACTACAAGGGCCGCGCGCAGGCGGCGGCTCGCGGCCGACGCAGAGGTGCCACGGCCGACCTTATTGAGCGACTCGCGTAGGTCGGTTTGCGCAACGTGCCAGGCCGGCGCCAGACCGAAGAACAAGCCCGTAAGCAGGGAAACACAGAACGTGAATGCCAGCACCACGGGATCAAGAGTGACCTCGTCCATACGCGGGGTGTTTGCGGGAACAAGCAGGCGGAGGGCACCGACACCCCAGTACGCAAGGAGAAGCCCGAGCACGCCGCCAGCGAGCGCTAGAAGCAGGCTTTCCGTGAGCAACTGGCGCACGAGCCTAGCGCGTCCGGCTCCTAGAGTGGCGCGGACGGCAAGTTCCTGCTCGCGCGAGGAGGCGTGGGCCAGCAGAAGATTGGCAACGTTGGCGCAGGCAATGAGAAGGACGAACGAGACAGCCCCCAAGAGAACGAGCAAAGCGGGACGAAGACCAGCAACGAGCTGCTTTTTCACCGGCACCATATAGATACCGAAGTCCTCGGGATCGCGGCCGTAATTGCTGGGATACGCGTGCCGGAGATCGGCGGCGAAGCGAGCGAGCGCCGCGGAAGCTTGCGTAGAGTCGACGCCGGGTTTCATGCGCGCGATCACGTGCATGTAGTGCGAGCCGCGGTCTTGAGGTTTTGCGCGGTCGAGTTCGAGCGGCGTCCAGAGGTCCTGTTTGCCGCCGAGAGAGAACTGCTTCGGCAGAACGCCCACTACGGTGTAGGGCTGGGCGTCGAGCTGAATGGATTTGTTTACGATGTTCGGATCGCCGCCGAAATGACTTTGCCACAGCGCATAGCTCAGCAGGGCCACGTGAGAATGGCCGGCTTGGCACTCTTCCGGAGTAAAGCTGCGACCGATGATTGGGGCGACGCCGAGCAGGGGGAGGACGTCCGCTGTGGCATTGGCAGCCGTGACCTGCATGGGGCGCGCATCCACTCGAGTGAGGTTCGCGCCGCCGCCCAGCGCGTAAGCGGCAATTTGCGAAAACGATTCGTTGTGATCGAGTAAGTCCCAATACTCGGGCTCGGAGATCCAGTTCTGCGGGATGCCTTGCTTGGCGAATTTGCCCCAAATGTTGACCAGGGAAGGCGAGTCTTTGTAGGAAAGCGGCCTCAGAAGGACGCCGTTCACGACGCTGAATATAGCGGTGTTGGCCCCGACACCGAGGGCGAGAGTCACAACAGCAACGATCGTGAAGCCCGGCGACTTGGCGAGCATTCGCAGGCCGTGGCGAAGATCTTGCCATAGCGTTTGCATAGACACCCCCAAAATTGCGTAGGGTGAGGGCAGCTGAGCCTCCGAACGCCTTCCGGCGTAAGCCCCTGTGGAATCGAAGCTTATCGCGCAGGGACGCCTGGGGGTGCGTAGCGAATTGTCCGCTCGTGGGAAAGTCCGTCGCGGAACCGGACAGCGGTATCGGTGGTCGCCACGCACCATGTTCTGCCCGGAACGCCTTCTCGGGCAAGCGATTGGTATGCGTCACTTGGGCAACGCCAATTGCGGCGTTTGCTCGCCTATCTTTCCGGAGTAGATAATGAACTTGAACGGATCTGTATTCTGATACTTTTCCATCAATTTGAGGTAGACGAGCCTCTTGGCACTCGCTACAGAGGCACTGCGATCGAATCTGCTTCCGGTTGATTCGAGCAGTGACGAGGCGAGCTCGTACTTGCCGTCGGCAACCAGGTGTTTCACCGTACTGACGAGCTGGCTTTCCGAGACGCCCAGGTAATCGACCAGAAGCTCGGCGTGGTCCGCACGCGTTAGATGGTCGAGCCCTTGCAAATCCGGTTGCCAGTAACCGACGTTTTGATCGTAGAGACGGTCGATGACGTGCTCCCGCAGTATCAAATACGGCTGGTAGACGTCGGGCTGGTCGTTGAGCAGGCTCGGGGGAACCAGGTTTGCATGATGTATTTCACCGCGTTCCTCGCCTCGAAGGATAGCGATTAGAACTTGCTCGCGCAGCCACACGAGGTCCGTTTTGAGTTGCGCCAACATGGCCGGGGAGGCGAAATTCCGCGTCAGAGGCTCGTGACCATGGAGCAGGTACCGCGGATTTTTTTGCACTACGATATCGATTGCGTCCAGTAGACCCTGAAGGTCTCCTTCTTCGACAAACGGCGCTCCGAGATAGGGCATGATGAAGTCGCCGACGAAGATAACGCCCTGCTCCGGCAGGTGAATGAACAAAGCATCGTGAGTTTCTCCACCCCGCACTGGAATGAGTTCGATCCGTGTACCCCCGACCTTAAGTTCGGTTTGGTGCTCGACTGTGACGTCCGGCTTGAAACTGCGCACGTCTTCGAGGTTAAAGCGTTCGCCGAAGAATTCCTTGTCGAAGCCGCCCGGCGCACTGGCGTCACGGGTAAGTTCCTCCTGGTAGTTGCTACTTGCGTAAAAACGTGGGCGCGGGGTCAGCGAATGGAAGTACCGATAGCCGCCAACATGATCCCAGTGAGCATGAGTAATGAAGATGGTCGATAGTTCCGGCAAGCCGGGCGCATAAGCCCGCAGTGTCTCGTATGCGGTCTTAGCGGAGTCCGGGCGTGTGCCCGCGTCGATCCCGATCAATTCACGCCTGTCGTCTGAGACAACGAAATAGTACTCGGTGAACTCGAAACCGGAGAGCGCGTAAACACGGCCCGGCACGATCTCGCTTATGCGCCGGGGAACAAATGCGTGCCCGGACGCCGCTTCCTCCGAGAAAGAAGTGATAAGAGTAATCGGCCTGTCGAAATCCTTGTAGCCGCTCCGCCGTAGGTAGTCTTGTGCTTTAATCTTTTCTCCATCTGCCAGAGCCAGTTTTCCGAGGTGATAGTAAACTTCACGCAACCAGCCGGCATGAGGGGCCTTGTCTGCGTTCTCCAAGCACCAGGTCAACTCCGCTTCGGCCACTTTGCTTTCCCCGAAAATGCCGGGAATCTCGGCGTACACCACACCTGCGATCCAGTTGACGACGAAAACGCTTCCCCCGGAAAGCTGCCGGGCTTGTTCCAGGATAGCGATCGTGTCCTTCACGTAGCCGACGCGGCGGAGCAGCGGCACGGAAGACGCGTTCTGGGCCCGCAACAATCCGATGGCGCTCAGATAGAGGGCCTTTTGCGGCTCGGTCAGACGAGGTCCGAATTCTCTTAATCGCGTCGAGAAAAACTCCGCGCCTTCGCGCTGCTGGTTTGCGTTCGAATACTCGGCCATGAGCAGGAAGAGCAACTGCGGGTCGCGTGGCGGTGCGGCGCTGTTCACGGCCTTCAAGTACTCGATTTCCGGGCGATGAGTCGGCGAAGTAGAACTGTGCGCACGCTCCACGGCGACAGACGTTCTGAACAGAACAAAAAGGGCGGCCGCGAGCAGCTTGACGACCACAAGGTATGTGGAGATTTTCATTGGAACTCCTTCTCGGCTGAGTCAGTCTCTTGAGTTTAGATGTATATACATCTATCCGGGGCACAAAACTTTACCCCGGCGCCGTGGCTTCCGCCATCTGCGAGACGGTCTGCTTCATCGTCTTCCACACCGTACTCCCAAGCCGTTGGCGCAGTTCAGCTTCCGCTCGTTCCCAATGCGGCTGAGCCTCGATCATTTGCCGACGGCCCGCTGGCGTCAGGCTAAAGAGACGCTCGCGTCTGTCTTTTGCACGCCTGACACGAACCCAGCCTTGCCTCCGCAGCAGCCTCAGTGTGCGGGTCAGAGTGGTGCTGTCCATGGCAAAGCCGGCGCTCAGGCGTTTTTGATTCGCTCGTCCGCTCAAGGCCAAGGCCGTGAGCAAGCCAAATTGCGTGATTTCGAGCCCTGCCTTTCTCAGCTCCTGGTCATAGATTCGTGTGACGATGCGTGTTACGCGCCGTAGGTTCTGACACGCACAAGGCAGGTCGAAGAGCGCGTTTCCCTGTTTTTCGAATCCCTCTGTTCTCATAATCGATGTATGTACATCTTGTAACGGCTTTGTCAAGCCAGTGCTGTGCCGGGTAATTTGACTAAAGCTCGCGGCGGACGAGCGAAAGTCAACTATGCCTGGCAGAGACCCCGAGCGGGTGGTTCTTAATGGGCAGTTCGCGGATGCGAACACCGGTCGCAGCGAAGATGGCGTTGGCCACCGCCGGGGCAACAGGGGGGATTCCAGGCTCCCCTGCGCCGCCGAGAGCGGCGTCGCTTTCATGAATGTGCACGTCGATGTCCGGGGTTTCGGCGAGACGCACCACTTCGTAATCGGTGAAGTTTTGCTGCACGACGGCTCCATGTTCGATGGTAATTTCGCCGTACAGCGCGGCGCTGAGGCCGAAAATTACGGCGCTCTCGACCTGCGCTCTGAAACCGTCCGGATTCACCGCCATACCGCAGTCTGCGGCTGACGTAAAGCGACGGACCTTCACTGCACCAGCATCGCTGACCTCGACTTCGGCGACGTGCGCAACGATGGTGCCAAAGCATTCAAAAATTGCGATCCCACGCCCGCGACCAGGTGGCAGCGGCGTGCCCCAGCCCGCTTTCTCAGCCGCAAGGTTCAGGGTAGCGAGGTGGCGAGGCTTGCCCTGCAAGAGAGCGCGGCGGTACTCGAGCGGATCTTTGTTGGCTTCGTTCGCCAACTCGTCGACAAAAGACTCGACGAAAAAGCCGTGCCACGAGGCCTCCACGCTGCGCCACGGGCCGGTCGGCACATAGGCTGCAACCTTGGCAGTGCCGTAAGCCTGGTTGGGCACAGTGTAGAAGATATGCGCCTCCGGATTCGGGTCCTCGTCGGTCGTGTAGTCGTTGATCCAGGCCACCGGCATGCCGTCGCTGCTTACTGTGGCTTTGAAGCGACTCGTGACGTTCGGCCGATAGAAATCGTGTTGCATTTCCTGCTCGCGGGTGAAGATGAGCTTCACCGGAACGCCAGGCACAGCCATGGAGGTTTTCACAGCGTACGTCAGGAAATTCCAAAAACCCGGCAAGCGCCTCCCGAACCCGCCTCCACTCGGCAGCAGGTGAAACGCGACCTTTTCCAAGGAGAGGCCTGCGACCTTGGCGCAGAAAGCGCGCGAACCCAAGCCGTCCTGCGTGCCAGACCACACTTCGAGCGTGCCGTCTTGTTTATAGAGGGCCGTGGCGTTCGGCGGCTCCATCGGAGCGTGCGCGAGGTACGGCACGTTGTAAAGCCGCTCGACGATCGTGCGGTTTTTCAGCGCATCTGCACCGTCGCCTGCCGTCCTGTCTTTTTTGACCTTGCCGCTGTTCAGTGCGGCGAGGTGCGCGGAGCGGATCGTCTTCGAGGAGATGTTTTCGTTGCCCGCGTTATCGAAAACGGGTTGAAGAGCATCGACGGCATTGCGGGCGCGCCACAAACGGTCCGCCACCACAACCACGGCATCGTCGAACCTGACGACTTTTTTGACGCCGCGACTGTGAGCGATGGGCGCATCGTCCGCAGAAACGAGCTTCCCGCCGAATACCGGCGAGATCCGGATAGCGGCGTAGTACATGTCCGCAAACTGCGTGTCGATGCCGTAGCGGGTGCTGCCATTCACCTTGGCGGGAATATCGAGACGACGCATGGGCTTGCCGATAAATTTGAATTCACTCGGCGGTTTCATTTTGGGATGCGACGAGGGGGTGTACTGTGCTGCTGCGGCCGCGAGTTCGCCATAAGCGAGACTTTTTCCCGTTGGCACGTGGATGACGCGGCTCGCTTCGGTGCGGAACTCCCTAACGGGAGCGTTCATTTGCGCCGCAGCCGCTTTCACGAGCATTTCGCGCACCGCCGCGCCGGCGACGCGCATGCCATAAACGCCGGTGAAGCGCACGGCAGAGGAGCCGCCTGTGGTCTGCACATCCAAGTATTCGGCGAGTACGCGCAGCGAATTTGTTGCCGCGCCCCGGAGCGAGCCCGGGATGGAATCGGCGTTGATGTTTACCTGCTCGAGAGCAAATCCTTCGGCAAGCGGACCGTTGGCAAAAAGAGGATCAGCCGGAGCAGTTTCGGCGTGCACTTTCGTCCAGTCGGCATCGAGCTCCTCGGCAGCCATTTGCGAAAGCGACGTAAAGATGCCGGTTCCCATATCGCAATGAGGGACGACAACGGTAATCGTGCCGTCGTTGGCGATCTTGATCCAACTGGCAACGAAGCGCTCCCCCGGTTTCGCCGCAAGCAGGTCGGCGCGAGCGAGACGGCGGCTCGGCCAAAAGGCGTAGCCCACAATCAACGCACCGGCAGCAGTTGCGCCGCCAATCAAAAACTTTCGGCGGTTCATCCTAGGCCCCCGGCCGCCTTGCGCGTGGCCAGGTCGCGAACAGCGGAGCGAATGCGGGGAAAGGTGCCGCAACGGCAAATGTTGGTAATCGCCGCCGCGAGTTCATCATCTGTTGGCGCAGGGTTCGTTGCCAGCAAAGCGCTGACCGCCATGATCATGCCGGACTGGCAATAGCCGCACTGGGGGACCTGGTGGTCAATCCACGCTTGCTGAACGGGGGTCGGGGTGCCTGCGCCCAGGCCTTCGATCGTGGTGATCTGCGCGTCCGCCACCGATCCAACGGGAACAACGCAACTCCGCGTGGCTTTTCCGTTCACGTGCACGGTGCAAGCCCCACAGGCAGCGATTCCGCAGCCGAACTTCGTACCCGTCAGATTCAATTCGTCACGAATAACCCAGAGCAGAGGCGCGTCCGGTTCGATGTCGAGATCGTGGACTACGCCATTCACGTTCAAACGAATTCCCACGACTCACCCCCGAATTGCAGGACGGCACAAGTGATCGATGCGCTGGGCGGCGGCTTGTACCCTGTTCATTGAGTATGCCACGAACTGCCGCGGGATTCTTCACTCTGGCGAAGAGCGGACTGATTTGCTTTTTTACTGGCACGGAACGAAAATCAGAGAACTGACCGGAAAGAGGTTTGCCATGGCCGAAGCTGTGATTGTCTCCTCCGTAAGAACTCCTGTGGGTCGAGGATTTAAAGGATCGCTGCGCACGAGCCGGCCGGATGATCTTGCGGCTCTGGTAATTAAACAGGCGCTCGCGCGCGTGCCCGAGATCAATCCCCAGCAGATTGACGACGTGATTCTCGGCTGCGCCATGCCGGAAGGCGAACAGGGGATGAACGTCGCGCGGATTGCGGCGTTACGCGCAGGCTTGCCGGTAGAAACGTCGGCGATGACTGTGAACCGTTTCTGCGCGAGTGGGCTACAGGCGATTGCGCTTGCCGCAGAGCGGATCAGGGGAGGCGGGGCGCAAGTGATTGTGGCAGGCGGCACCGAGTCGATGTCGATGGTGCCAATGGGCGGAAACAAGGTTTCACCGAACCCGTGGCTGGTGGATCATTGCCCCGACACCTATATCAACATGGGCCTGGGAACCGAAAACATCGCCAGGAAATTCGGGATTGGGCGCGAGCAGGCCGATCAGTTTGCGGTGGAATCCCACAAGAAAGCAGTGGCGGCGCTGGCGGCAGGTAAGTTTAAGGATGAGACCGTGCCGGTGGAAGTGAAGATTACTTCCCTGCCAAACGGTAACGGCGTGAGAGGCAAATCGGCGCCGAAACCAACTACGCAAGCGTTCGTTTTCGAACGCGATGAGATGCCACGGCCCGACACCTCGATGGAAGTGCTGGCGGGGTTGAAGCCGGCGTTTCATGTCAAAGGCACGGTGACAGCCGGCAACAGTTCGCCAATGAGCGATGGCGCAGCAGCGGCGGTGGTTATGTCGGTGGAGAAAGCCAGAGAGCTCGGCCTCGAGCCCCGGGCCAGATTCGTTTCTTATGCGACCGCAGGATGCCCTCCGGAAGAATTTGGGATCGGACCGGTGTATGCGATTCCGAAAGCGCTCGACCTGGCAGGACTCTCGCTGAACGACATAGCGGTTGTGGAGCTGAACGAGGCGTTTGCCGCGCAATCGCTGGCAGTGATTCAACAGGCGAACCTGGATGCGGCGCGCGTGAATCCGAACGGTGGAGCGATCGCGCTCGGACATCCTCTTGGATGCACCGGAGCAAAACTCACGGCTTCGCTTATCCGCGAACTGCAGCGGCGCAACGCGCGTTACGGCATGGTGACGATGTGCATCGGGGGCGGCATGGGGGCCGCAGGGATCTTCGAGCGGCTGTAGCGGTTAAATCGAGAGACTGCTGCGCGAGTCGGATCGGTTAGAGGTATCAACATCGGAAAGCCGATGTGAACCGGAGCGACGCAAGACAAAAAGAATAACCCAGCCAAGCAAGCCGATAATGCACGCGGACGCCCGCACAAAAAAAGCGTGGCAAAAAGCGCAAGCTGTTGTGTGGCGTGAATCGGGCCGGCCTGCGGATTGGCATAGGCAATGGAAGCTTGAATGTCTTTTGCCTTTTGAATGGCCAGAGAGACCGCCAGCAGAATGAGACCCAGGAGTGTAACCGTGGCTTTGCGGAACCTGAAATCAGAGTGCATTGTGAGTCTCCTTGAAAGGGATTTTCCCCCGCGAGTGAAACCCGTAATGAGGCTGATATGCTCTCGGACCGCGCCTTTGAGCAGGCCCGTAATTTCGTAGGCGGCGGAGAGGAAAAGCGATAGCGCACCCTTTTTTTGGTTCTCCGTTAGCACCTCAGACAGAACGGCCACCATCTAGCTAATCGGCGTATTCGGCCCGATACGCGGCCGGATACAGGCACAGGAGGAACTCGTACAGAAGGAGCATTGCTAGGTCTCCTTGCGTGCGATACGTAGGCTGGCTAGCCGGGTGAGCTGTTTGAGTCGGTCAACCTCCCGCTCGAGACTGCTGCGCCCGAGCGGAGTGAGGCGGTAGGCCTGCTTGCCGCGTGAACCGTCTTCCTGATGGAAACGCTCGATCCATCCGTCTTCGAGCAGGCGATGCAGCGCTCCGTAAAGAGTGCCGGTACTCAGGCGAACACGCCCGCCACTCATCGCCTGCGTATCCTGGAGGATGGCATAACCGTGGCGCGGCTGGTCTGCAATACTAAGTAGGATAAGCAGAACGGGTTCGGTAATCGGAGGGGAGTCCACGATAAGTTCTTAGACGACATGTCGTCATCCGACATATTGGCGCAACCCGTCAGGAGGGTCCAGTAAAAAATCTCCCCTCGCGCTCTCAGCCCTTAGGCTTCCAGAGGCCCACGGTGTTGCCCTCGGGGTCCTGCATCCAGGCAAAGGTGCCTGTGGGGATTTCCACGGGCGGAACCAGCGTTTTCCCGCCGAGCGATTCGGCCTTTTTTAGATACGCGCCAACGTCCTGCACATCGATATAAAACGTGGTGTAGTGGTGGGGTTCGTGACCGAGCGCGGTAATGTGGCCGCTGATGCCCGGGTGTTCCGGAGCGATCATCGCGGCGGGTCCGGCTTCGGTAATGTTCCAGCCAAACATTTTCGTATAAAACTCCTGCGTTTTCTTGGCATCACGGCAGCCAATCTCAAAGTGAACGACGGGACGTCCCATGGGAGCTCCTCCTCGACACGAACCAGTCTCGAGCGAGGGAGTCTGTCACAAAGGGGAGGTTTTTGCACCCATCCATGGTTCACAAGTGGGTAAAGCAGCGAGCGAATAGTGCGCGGCGAGTCCTATTGCCGAAGATCGCGCTGAAAGGGTAAAATCGCTCAATTGGAATTTTCAAACGGTTGTTTGAATTTTACAGCGGCTTCTAGCCCGACAAGGAGCAAGACCCATGGCGACCTCCGTTCTGACAAAGCCCGCAGCAAAAGGGGGCAGCTTTCTACTCGAATCTCCTGCCCCACAGGATGTCTTCACTCCAGCGGACCTCACGGACGACCAAAAGCTTATCGGCCAGACCGCCGAAGAATTCGTAACCAAGGAAGTTCTTCCAGTGGTGAAAGACCTGGAGGCGAAAAAACCCGGCCTGATGGCGGAACTCGTTCGCAAGGCCGCCGAATTGGGCCTGATGAGCGGCGGGACGCCTGAAGAGTACGGCGGAGCGGGCCTCGACAAGGTGGCCACGACCGTTCTGACCGAGAAGATCTCGATGTACGGCGGTTTTGCCGTGACTCACGGCGCCCACGCCGGCATCGGCACACTGCCCATTGTGTACTTCGGTACCGAAGAGCAAAAGAAAAAGTACCTGCCAAAACTGGCGAGCGGAGAATTGATCGGAGCGTATTGTCTTTCAGAGCCACAGGCGGGCAGCGACGCCCAAAACTCGCTGACGCGTGCCGAACTTAACAAGGAAGGCACCCACTACACCCTGAACGGCCAGAAGATGTGGATCACGAACGGCGGATTTGCGGACCTGTTTGTGGTATTCGCGAAAGTAGATGGCGAAAAGTTTACAGCCTTCATCGTCGAGAAGAAGTTCCCGGGCTGCAAACCAGGTAATGAAGAGCACAAGATGGGAATTCACGGAAGTTCGACCACTCCGGTATTTTTGGAAAAGTGTAAGGTGCCAAAGGAAAACGTGCTGCATGAAATCGGGCGCGGGCACATCGTGGCGTTCAACGTGTTGAATTCCGGGCGTTTCACGCTGGGTGCCTCCTGCGTTGGCGGGTCAAAGCACGTGTTGATGACGGCGTCGAAATACAGCAAGGAGCGCAGGGCCTTTGGTAAGCAGATCGGCGATTTCGGCCTGGTGAAGGAAAAGCTCGCCGAAATGGCAGTGCATATTTTCGCTGTGGAATCAATGATTTATCGGAGCGCCGGCTGCATGGAGGCAGCGATGCACGCCGCTGCTGACTCCGGGAACAAAACGCAAAACACGATGAAGGTACTGGAGGAGTATGCCATCGAAAGTTCGATCGCGAAGGTATATGGCAGCGAAATGTTGGATTTCGTAGTCGACGAAGCGGTGCAGATTTTTGGCGGCTACGGCTTCCACGAGGACTACCCTGTTTGCCGCGCCTACCGGGATTCCCGCATCAACCGAATCTTCGAAGGAACGAACGAGATCAACCGCATGCTGATCATCCAGATGCTGATGAAGCGCGCGATGAACGGGCAACTGGCCCTGATCCCGGCGGCCATGAAACTCGCAGACGAAATCCTGGCCGGCCCGTCGTTCGAAGAGGCTCCAGAGGGCGTACTGGCCGAGGAAGGGCGCGTGATTGCCAACGCCAAGAAAATGTTCCTGCAAGCAGCGGGCGGAGCGGTGCAGAAATTCCGCGAAAAGCTGGCCGAGGAACAAGAGTTGATCGGCGCGCTCGCCAACATTGTAATGGAGATCTACGCCATGGAGTCGACCCTGTTGCGGGCGCAGAAGGCGGCAGCAAGCAAGGGTGAAGCAGCCGCGGCAGCGATGATTGATGTCGCGCGAGTCTTCATTTCGGACGCGGCGGAGCGTGTGGACCATGAGGCCAAGCGTGCGATTTCTGCCGTCCACGAGGGCGACATGCTGATGACGCAGATGGCAGTTCTGAAGCGCTTTGGGAAGCGCCCGGCGGTGGACACGATCGCGCTTCGGCGGCGAATCGCCGCGGCGGTGCAGGCGCAGGACCGCTATCCGTTCGAGGGCCGGTAGAAGTTGATTAGAAGCGCTTTCGGCCGAGGAAAGCCGGCAAAGGGTTGCGACTGCGACTTTCTACGGCTCAGGGGTTCCCTTGTGCGGTTCCGGGCCATGACAAGGCGGGCACAGAAACGCGATTAACGCCTTCCCCTCCGCTGAACTCCCCTAAACTGAGAGTACGCTTCAACACTAGGACGAAGACTTGCGTACAAGGCGAATCCCTCGCTGGTTGGGTCTGACTGCTCTCGCCGTGGTTGCTTCCCACGTCCTCGCGATCGTTTTTTTCGGAACATCGACAACCGGTGCGGTGATCGGAAATTCACTGCAAATCTTTTGCAGCTTAGTGGCTGCAGCGCTGTGTTGGCGGGCCAGGCGCCGGGCAACGGGTTTTGCCCGGTCTTTCTGGACGCTGATTGCATTGGCGATGGGCGTGTGGGCTGTAGCGGATTTGGGATGGTCTTATTACGAAGTGTTTCCGCATAGCGAGCCGCCTCCCGGGTCGATGATCCGGTTTCTCTTCGACATCCACGGAATGTTCTTTGTCATGGCGACTTTCCTGGAGCAGGAGAAACGCACTTCAGAGATCGACCTAGAGGAAGCGTTGGACTTTATTCAGATCGGCATTCTGTTTTTCTTCGTTTACTTCGGCATGTATTACCTGCCGGCGTCCACGTTGGACAGCTCAGCTGCGCTCCGCAGAGAGATGCTAGTGATGGCCTGGATGAGTGTCGGAGTGATCGCACTCGGAGCGGTGCAATGGAGGCGGGCACGAATACCTGAGGCACGGAGGCTCTACGGGGGCTTAGTGATTTACTTCCTGTTTTATTCGCTATTTGGAACAGGAGTGGAATTGCTTCAAGCGGAGCGAGAGACCCCCGCAGGCACATGGTTTGACCTGGCTTGGAGTCTCCCCCTGCTGCTTGCGGCCTTCTGGGCGGGAACATGGCAGCCGGTAGACGAGGAGGGAGACCCCGGTGCGGGGCGCGTGAACTCGCTTCCCGAAATCCTGATCAACAACGCGATGTTCTTCTTTACGCCTCTGATTATCGTGTTCCAGGCGGCGCAAATGGGGCCCGGCTGGAAACTGATCCGCTTCAGCCTCCTGGCAGTGTCGCTTGCTTGCTATGCGGTGCGTATGGGGCTGAATCAGTACCGCCAGCAGAAGGGCGCCGAAACGGTGATACGGCAGACTGTGGCGATGGACACGTCGGTCCACGGGATCGCCATGCTGAACGATAAGGGCCACGTCATTTATGCGAACGCAGCCTTTGCCGAGATGCTTGGATTCGCCGGTTCCGAGCAAATGGTGGGCCAGACGTGGCGCACCGTGCTTGCGTGGCAGGACATAGACCGCCTGCAGCCGGAGGTTCGCCTCTCTTTACAGCGGAACCGAAAATGGTCGGGTCCGCTTTCGCTTAGGCGGCCTGACGGCAGCAGTCTTCCAGTAGAAATGACCGTAACGAAACTCGTGGATGGCGGCACGCTTTGCGCCTGCCGGGACCTCTCGCAGAAGCAACAATCCGAAAGAGCAAGAGCCGAAGCGGAAGCAAAATACCAGATGCTGGTCGAGCAGATGAACGCCATCACGTACATGGCGGAAATCGGGATTGACGGGCAATGGTATTACGTGAGTCCTCAGGTCGAGCAGATTTTGGGTTACACGCAGGATGAATGGCTGAGCACTTCGAGAAATTGGGCACAACTTATCCATCCCGACGATCTACCGACGCTGGTGGCAGCCGAGGAAGCCAGCGCAAAGGGAGAGCCATTCCAGGCAGAGTTTCGCATCCGCAGGAAGGACGGAAGAGAGGTCTGGCTGAGCGATACCGGCGTGGTCGTTCAGGGGAGCGAACAGCATCCGGTGATGGAAGGGATCATGGTCGACATCACCGAGCGCAAGCTGCTTGAAACACAACTTCAGCAATCGCGAAAGATGGAAGCGGTCGGACGGCTGGCTGGAGGGATCGCGCACGACTTTAACAATCTGCTGACAATCATTACGGGATATACGGACCTGGCATTGAGCCGGCCTGGCGTGCCGCTGGAGCTGCGCATAGACATTGAACGCGTGGAGAGTGCGGCAGGACGGGCGGCAGCGCTGGTCAGGCAGTTGCTGGCCTTCAGTCGCAAACAGGTGCTGCAACCAAAGACGCTGGACCTGAATGCCATCGTGGTAAACATGGACTCGCTGTTAAGGCGGTTGATAGACGACAACATCGAGATGGTAACTCGGGTTCAACACGATCTGGGGAAGGTAAAAGCGGACCCAGCGCAGATCGAACAAGTGATTATGAATCTGGTGGTGAACGCGCGCGACGCAATGCCCGACGGTGGGCGGCTCGTGCTGGAGACGACGAACCTGGACCTTGATGCCGCCTACGCCAGCGAACACGTGAGCGTCAAGCCAGGCCACTACGTGATGCTGGCTGTGTCAGACACCGGCATCGGAATGGATGAGCAGACGCTGGCGCATATTTTCGAGCCGTTCTATACCACAAAGGAAGGCGGGCGAGGCACCGGACTTGGGCTATCGACCGTTTACGGTATTGTGAAGCAGAGCGGAGGATACATCTGGGTCTACAGCGAACCTGGAAAAGGGAGCACGTTCAAGTTGTACTTGCCGCGCGTTGCGGAAGGCTTGGAAGAGAGTGCACCGCAGCCCGCGCAACTGGAAGACAAGCGCGGAACGGAGACGATTCTGCTGGTCGAGGACGAAGAGGCAGTACGCGACCTGATCGTCACCATTCTTTCGCATCGAGGTTATGCAGTCGTCGTGGCGCGTCACCCGGAGCATGCCGAAGAGATTGCAACCAAATTCCCGCGTGAGATTCACCTGCTGCTTACCGACGTGGTAATGCCGGGTACGAGCGGCCGGGAGCTCGCCGCGCGAATCGGAGCGCGGCGGCCGGGCATCCGAGTGCTGTATATGTCGGGGTATACGGAGAACGTCATCACCAGCGGCGGAATGCTGGAAAAAGGATTGGCGTTTCTGCAAAAGCCGTTTTCGCCTGCCGTGCTGTCGCAGAAAGTCCGTGAGGTTTTGAGTCACACTCCCGCCCTATAAACTCCGGATTCCTCTATTGAGGTTTCGGGGACGAGTCCGGCGGGTCCCTGGGCTTGCCGATCGTGTTGAGCGTTTCAACGTTGAAGCGCTTATAGTCGGAATATCGTGTGGTTACATTCATCTTGATGCCCTTGACCAACAGAAGCCGTACGCCTACATGCGCCTCAACGTAAGTTGGTAGCCAGACTTCGTTATTGATAAAGGCTTGCTCAAAAACAAAACTCGTTCCCTTCTGGAGATTAGCCACGACCCCTCCGGCAAAGCGAAAATCCCCGACAAAATAAGCTTCCAGCCTCGCGACATCGAGGGCCTTTTCATCGATCCAGACGACTCCGGCAAGCTCTTTGACGACGTGTTCCTCCAGATTTTTTGGCTTGTACTCCGGGTTGGGTTCGAAATCGAATACCAGGACGTCCTGGCCGCGGAAACGCTCGCGGCGGGGATTCACGAACTGGCAAACGCGAAGAAAAACTTCGATTCCTGGATCCTCTTTGTCTGCCGATTCCTTCCCTTCCTCTTTGGCCTTCTCGTCTTTTTCTTCCTTTTTCCTCTCTCTTTTCTGCTCTTGCTCAATGCGCTTCTGCGTTTTTTCGTTTTCTTTCTTCTGTTCCTCGTCGGAGAGCGGTTTGCCGTCCTTTTTGACCAACGTTGTGATCTCGTCGCCGTTTAGATAGAAGAAGGTATATTCGTTCGCTTCTTTCTTGGTTACTCGGCCGGACTTGTCGTACTCGGTTTCTTCTTCCACCTGAGTACCGGCGTAGTTCTCCTTGATTTTGTCGATCTGTTTCTGGTTGGCGTCGATTTGTTCGAAGAGCTTTTTCAGGTCGGGGAGCTGGACCTGGGATTTCTTCGGAAAATCAAACGTGCGTTCTCCGATGGTTCCGTTGACGTTAGCGCGCGTGACCACGACCTGGGAAATGTCGGGCCCGCGGTGAAGTTCGATCTTATGGGCAACCTTCAATCCGCTCACGGCGCGATAGTCGTCGTAATAAATCTCGCGCGGTACGCCGACGAGCGAGCCCATCTCTTTCACAATAAGGTGCGATTGCGGATCAAAGAAAACTTCCCATTGAATGCCGGTCGGATAGGTCAATTCCACTTGGTAAGCGTCGCGGCCCCGCACGGGAACCTGCCCTTTGTAGGCCGCACCGATTTTTCTTTTTGCCAGAGCCAGCAGGCGCGAATTGTAATACTGCGCGACAGCTTCCATCTCGAGTGCCTGCGGTCCGAGGAGCGTGGAAATCTCGCCGGAATCGGTGTTGTGCCAGGCGGATTTCCCGTTGTAAGACTCGATGAAAGTTTTCCCCTGGGAACGCCACTCCGAGTAGTAACGATTCGGCTCCTTCACCATGAAGGTAAAGGTACCGGGCTGGGAGTCTCCCGTGTTGATCACGTTGCCGTCGATAGCAAGTGTCTGAAGATGAGACAGAGTTTTCGCGCCTCCCGCGGACTTGATGTATTGATCGATGATTTTCGAGGCGTCTTGAGCGCAGACGAGCGAGCCTGACAGCAGAGACAAGGAGATCGCGAGGAGAAATCGAGCGAGTCGCCGCATGGAGTCCCTCTGAGGTACGAAAACAAGATGCGAAAAGTTTCCGCCCGTTGAGGGCCAAAGGTGCCGAGCACCCTCTCGCATTTGTAATTTTAGCAAAGAAAACAGGAAAAGTTTTGCACACTTTGAACCGTACCGGTAGTTCTGAAGCGGACTAGTCCAAAAAACTGCTGTTTCAGCCGCGCAAAACGCTTGTCTTCTGACGTATTTTCTTGACAGTGGTAACAAGGAAATGGAAAATGTCGGGCGGCGGAGATTGTCCCCTTTTTACGGTCACACGCGAGTCCCCACGATTCTCCAACTGCTTACGAGCGAGAACCCTGGCGGGTCCCGCGTTTCCCATCGGCTACTGATGTTTTGTGCACCGGTATTCTAGGGTTGAAATCGAATTTCCGGCCTATGGGTGCAAGTGCAGCCTGGAAGATTTGCGAGTGGGGGTCTTTATGAATTTGCGAGCGAACTTTGTCGTCATGAGCCCATCTCGGAACCTGGTGTTGGCGTTTATAGCGATATTACTGTTTGGGATTCTACCGCGAGCCGGTGCCCAAAGTGCCCAAAGCATCATAATCAACAGTAGTAGTGCTGTCACATTCCTCGACAGTGGCTCCACTACCACCGATTTCACGTTACCCTTCACGGCGGCAAATTTCACTGCTGCGCAAAACGGACCAGCTGCTTCTGTTCTTACGTCGACTCCTTATTATGCTCCCTCGCTGCCGCACGGACCCGGTGCCGTGTGGATTGGGACGAACCCCAGTGCCGGCGCAAATGTCGGTGACACGGCGTTGTATGCCGTGAGTTTTACCCTACCGAGCAATGTTTCATCGGCTTCGCTCACTCTGTACTACGACGTGGACAACAATCTGGGGGTTACAAACCCCGGAATATATATCAACGGAACTGCCCTCCCAGGCTCAACCGGTCTCCCACCTGGATGCCTAGACCAGGTATGTGCCTTCACCCAGGAAAACACCCACACGTTTCCCAACATCGGCTCTCTGCTCGTGAGTGGGACCAACTGGATCTACTTCGATGCCGTAAATCTTGGCGGTCCAGCAGGGTTGATTTTTTCCGCGGTCATTGACTATACAGCTGGACCAGCGTGCGCGGGAGCGGTGGTACCCCAGGCAGCAGCGGCTGCTCAAAGCGTGACTTCCTGTGATTCGAACTTCACGCCGTCCACGCTTGCTTCCGAACTCTCGGGGCCAAGCGGGCTTGTGTACCGTCATCCCACAAATGATCTTGTTGTAGCGCAAAATGCGTCGTCGGTGGTTTCGACGGTAAATGCGAGTTCGGGCAGCGCTAGCCCGTTCACCGGCACGCCGCCTACTTCGCCGTTCGACGTTGCCGTTCGAGCGGATAATGGCCTGGTCGCGGTTCTGAACGAGGCGCTTGGCCAGATCACTTTCTACAACTCCGCAGGGTCGCAGCTAGGGTCGGTGAGCATATCCGCCGTCACTAATGCTGCCTATTCGTGCGGGGCAGGCTTGGCGTTCGATACAAGCGGAAACTTGTATGTTGGAGCCGGTCCAGCAGTAAATGCGCAGGTCGCTCAAGCTGCGGCTTCTGCCTCCCCCGGTAATTGCCAAAGCACCGGATGGGCGGTTCTTGGATTGTCGGGGACTCCGGGGCCCGACTTCTCGTACTCGGTGGTGGCGAACGGGTTAAATCAGTTGGGAGGTTTGGCGTTCTCTGCGGCGCCACCGCCACTTGGCGCGCTGTATGCGGTCAGCAGTTCCGCGGGCAACGTCTATCAGATCATCCTGCTCAGCCCGGAGCCGACGGAGCCTGCGCCCCCCCCGACAATCGTGTCTGTCGCAGCCAGTTTCGATCCCCGGGGCATCGCGATCGATCCCCTCACAGGTGATATTTTCATCTCGCAATTCAATGGAACTGCGGTCTACCGCATTCCGGCAGGTACGATGACGGCCACGACGTTTGCGACCGGGTTCAACAATACCTCCGGGCTCGCTTTCGACACCACTGGCAACCTGTACATCTGCGACTACAATGGGGGCATCATTTACAAGTTCAGCCGAGCGTCCAACGCAACGCCAATCGTGCCACTGACCTCCGGCAGCCCAAACACGTTTACGTTCACCGACCCGAACCCCGCCATGCCCGACGTGTATCAGAAGATAATGATCCCTGCCAGCGCAAACCTGAACGGTGCGGTTTCCCTGCAGGAGATTTTCGTGTCCGTTTCGCCGGCGACGCTGAATGCCACATTATCCAACGGGTCGAAGGGTGATCTCATACGCTTCGGGGGCTCCCCAGTTCCAGCCGGGACTACCTGCTGGCCGGTCCCGAGCGCGAACAATAATTGTGTCGTTACGGTGCAGGTGTGTTACGACGTGAATGGCAATCCTTACGCAATCTGCCCGGTTCAGGAGCCTGCGGGCAGCCCGGATCTGATCCTGCTGAGTAGCCACTGGAACGGCACACTACCTCCTAACCCAGGGCTGGTTATCGACTACGACAGCGACCCGAGTGGACAGGCAGCTACAAGCATCGGATCTAGCTCCAGTTCCGACCCAACGGCAACGGGAGGGAGTAGAGGTTTGTGCTCGAAGACCTACCCTGTCAACCTAGCCCCTTCTAACAGTGCGGACTTCTCCATTAGCATTAGTCCTTCGCCAATCCAACTCCTCCTGGACGGGTCGAATTCCGCCATAGTGACCGTGAACTCGATCAATGGTTTCAATTCACCAGTTAATCTGACCGTATCCACTGTGCCCGTCGGCGTGACAGCAACGACCAGCTCACCTTCGGTCACTCCATCAGGCAACACAAACTTGAACGTGAGCGTCCAGCCCTACGTTACGCCGACGCCGACGTCAGCGCCAATCCCGCTGTTCGTGTCGGGTACTGCGGCGGGGGTCACCCATTCTGCCAACGTAAACGTAACCGTTACCGCTACACCCGGTGGCATCCAGAGTGTCATCCAAGCTTTCCAGCGCAACGGCTGCATCACCTCGGAAATGTCGGATGCCATGGACGGCGAGCTCTCGGCGGGACAAGCGGCCGTTGCCGGCGGGGATTACCAGACCGGGGTCAACACTTTCGCTGCGTTCGACGATCAGGATGAAGACGACGGGGGAAGACACATCTCCCGTTCCTGCACGATCGCAGGCTACACATTCAATCCGGTGCAGGTACTTCACATTGATATTCGGAGCTTAATCGACAGCAATAAGACCAAATTCGCTCCTAATCCCGTGTTCGGCTACGTCCTGAATTCGAACAATGTCGGAGTACCTGGAGCGGTGGTCTGCATCTTCAATTCGAGTGGACAGAGAGTAGCCTGCAGGCAGACCGACATCACCGGCTTCTACTTCTTCGGCAAAACCAGCTTCCTGCAATCAAAATCGACATACACAGTTGAGATTATCGATATCCCGGAGCAATACTCCCAGGCAATTCCGTCGACACAGAGCTTTCAATGGAACAATGCGCAGACCCAGCTGATGAACTTCTTGCTGAAATGAGGTAAGAGCCCCGGGCTCGACCGCACTACCCCGGGGCGCGAGGACGTGTCCTGGGGGTAGGCGGCCTATTACGCGCTTGATCTCGATTCGAACAAACTGCTTAACCAGCGCCAGAAAAAACTGAAGGCTAGCTACGTGTTGTTCTTGTTGCCCTGCGACCCGCGAGAGGACTGTTCGTAAATCGGTTTCAGGTCGGCGCGCTCAATCACCTTTTCCGCCCCGGTTTCCTTACGGATTTCGTCGAGCAGCCGCACTGCAGCAGCGTATTGGACCGTGGCGTCTGCCCCGTTCCCGGTCTCGCGAAGTACCGTGGCCAGGAGGTAGTGCGCTTTCACAAGAAGAGTTTTTAGCCCCAGCTTTTCGGCCTTGCTCAAAGCCGGTTCGAGTTCCTGCCGGGCACGGGAATAATCCTTGGCATTCACAAGCGCCTCGGCCAAGCCCACCGAGCATTCCACAGATAAATCCCTCATCCCAAGGCTGTCCGCTTCCTGAGCCAGACTTTTGAAGCTGCTGGTGACCTCGCGCGTGCGCCCTTCTTTGCTGGCTACATTAGCCAAACCGATTTTGGCTTCGAGTACTTTCGCGCGATCCTTGGTGCGCGAGGCCACCTGGAGTGCCTGCCCGTATAGAGTTCCCGCGGATTTGAAGTCGCCTCGATAAAGGGCCGCATCGCCCTGGAAGTTAAGCGCCTGGGCGACGAGAGGCTGGCTCTTGAGCTCGCGTGCCAGGTTGAGCGCTTCATCCAAAGTCTTCTGAGCCTCTTGTTCGCGCCCCGTCTCAGCCAGCGTCCTGCCGTGGCCGCCCAATATATCAGCCATCATCGAGCTACGGTCGTTAAGCTCATTAAAGATCTTGAGTGCGTCTTCTTCGGAGCTGAGAGCCGCGCCGTAGCGGCCCTGGCGCCCGAACAACGATCCCATGCTGTAGGAAGCGATAGCCGCACCACGCTTGTCCCCGCCACTGCGGTAGAGATCGAGGGCGCGCAGATACTGTTTGAGGGCCTCGTCGTATTGTCCCAGCTTCGCGTTGGTCTGGCCCAGGTTGTAAACGGTCTCGCCGATTTGTCCCGGCACCTTAAGTTCCTCGCGCAATTGCAAAGCTTGCTGGAAATACGTGAGCGCGTTGTCGTACTGACCGCTCGTTAGATAAACCGAGCCGATACTATTCAGGAGTACAGCCTGATAGGGTTTGTCGTCGGAGTCGCGCTGAATCTGCAGGGATTCACCGAGCATTTTAAGGGCCTGCTCATGCTGTCCGCGTTCCTCGTAAAAGTTCCCTAAATCCATCAGTGTGTCGCCGATCTCTTTCTTCGCCCCGATTTCCTTCCGCACCTGCATCGCCTCATTGAAGCTGGCCACGGCAAGATCCCCCTTGCCGAGGAGGGCATATACCTGCGCCATCTCATTGAGGCTAGCGGCCACGCCACGTTTATCGCCGATGCGCCGCTCGTTGTCGAGCGCTTCCTTATAGTTGCGCATCGCTTCTTCCGGCTTGTTCATCAGCCGGTAAGCGATGCCGATCGCTTGCAAAATGCGAGCTTTTTTTTCGTCGTTTCCCTGCTGGATTGAGAGCGTAAGGCCGCGGTTGAGGTAGTCGAGGCTACCCTGCGGATTGTCGCTCATGATCTCCACGCCGCCCATCTTCCATAGCGCTTCAACGGATTGCGGATCGGCTTTCAGCACCGCGGCGTACTGCGCACGCGCTTTTTGGTATGCGCCCGTGTCTTCGTAGAGTGTGCCCAGAGTGAGTTGCGCATCCGTATCTCCAGGCGCGGCGGCCACGAGATTCTGATAGGAAGAGATAGCTCGGGGATAATCCTTCATTATCCGGGCATGAACCGCCTCAATCCGATATTTCTCCTGGGGCGACAAGTTCTGGCTGAGGTCGACCGCCTTTCGCGAATATTTCTCCGCATCGGCGTCGTATCCGAGTGCTAAGTTGGCTTCGGCAAAGCGCGCGTAAGCCAGCGCGAAATTCGGGTCTTCCTTGACAGCGGCGTCCAAGACCTTGAGAGCGTCGAGATCTCTGCCATCGTGCAGGAATTGAACTCCCTGGGTGTAATCCTGAAGCGCCGCCGGCGACTTCGAAGAGGGCTGGAAGGAACTCGTCTTCAACTCCCTCATAACGTCCGCGGACACAGACAAATTCTTGCGAATCTGTTCGGCGATTTGCGTTACCGTGCCCGAAACGTCTTTTTCAGTCGGAGCATCCAGGGAAATCGGATAACTGCGGCCATGCTTCAAGTCCTGCAGCGTGCCTTCGAAGCGGATCTTGTCCTGGAAGCGGACGTATTTCCCCCAAAAAACGGTGTTGGCGCTGCTGGACTCCGCGATGTGGCTAATCATGGTCGCATCCACCGGCGACTCCGCCGTGACGCGCAGGTCGGAAAGAACCTGGTGAAGGCGCTCGGGAGAGATCACACGTATCTGCGCCGACTGGCCGACTCCCGTGCTCAGCATGTCGGCAAGGGTCGGGCCCAGCCAGTCGAGCGAACGGTCTCCGGAAGCATTCCGGAAGGGCAGAATCGCCAGCGACAGTTCCGGCGTCTTCACGCCCGCCTTAATACCGGAAGAACCTGAGCGAACCAGGCCCGTCTTGAGAAACCATCCACCAGCGAGCATGAGCACAACGAGCGAACCAATTCCAACCCATTTCCACGGAAAGGCCGGCTTCGGCGGAGCAATCGGCACTGCCGCCGTCGAAGCCAGGGTCGGCCGGGCACTCTGGAACGCGTCAAGGTCGTCAAGGATTTCCCGGGCGTTCTGATAGCGACCCGCGAGGTCGCGTTCCAGGCACCTGGAGACGATATCGCTGAGCCCCTTTGGAATGCTGGCATCCAGTTCCGCAGCCGGCATGGCGCGTTCCTGATTCCGGCGCAGGAGGCTGGCCATAGCCGTGTCCGCTTTGTAGGGAGTCTTACCGGTTAGCAGTTCGTAGAAGATCAAGCCGACCGCAAAAATATCGGAACGCTGATCGAGGGGTTTGCCCATCGACTGCTCAGGAGACATGTATTCGATCGTCCCGAGCAGCGCACCGGTTTGTGTCATGCCTTCGGACTCGATCGATCGGGCGAGGCCGAAATCCATTACCAGGATTCGGCCGGTCTTGCTGTCTTGCATGATGTTTTGCGGCTTGAGGTCACGATGGATCACACCAGCGCCGTGGGCTGCTTCGAGGGCGACGCAAACCTGGCGAATGATCTCGATGGCGCGTTCTGGAGGGAGCTTTCCATTCTCGATCAGAATGTGTCGCAAGTCGGAGCCCTCGACGTATTCCATCGTGATGAATTTCACGCCGTCGGCTTCGGCGATATCGTAGATGCGGATGACGTTTTTGTGCGTGACCTGATGCGCCGTGAGGAGCTCCTGCTTAAAACGTGCGAGAATCGTCGGATTCGACGCTAATTCCGGGCGAATCACCTTAAGGGCAATCGTGCGGTCGACTTCGCGGTCTAAGGCTTTGTAAACCGCGCCCATTCCTCCTTCACCGAGCAACTGCAAGATCTCATAACGCCCGCCGAGCACGTCGCCGGGATTTAGCATGGGCTCCTTCATGTAAATACCGGACGTTTGGCGACCCAGGCTCGACTTCGACGGCACGTCGTCCAAGTAGGTCGCGTCCGGATGTGGAACGTGCGTTGCTGGCGGGTTTGACGGAGGCGGCGGGATCGAAGGCGCGTCGGAGATAGTGGCGCCGTCTTCGGAACCTAGCGGAGCGTTGCTCGTGGAGCTGTCGCCCTTGGCAGGCACACCTATTCCTGGTGGTCCGCTTCCAGGCATTCCTTTGCCTTGCCGGCGCTTCTTGGATTTAGAATCATCCATAATTTCCAAGGGCTCCAAGCCTGTCCTGGCTCGCCGGGCACTGGAACAGCTATGGTCGTTAAGTATATCCGCTTATACAAATAAGCGCAGCACTTTGAATCAATTTCGGGTTGGAAAGAGGGCCTACCGTTTGGAGGAGCGATAGGCGTCCTACGAGTCCCCTTCAGCAGAAAGGCAGTACCCAGTTGATGGATTAGCGAATCGAAAGCGAGTGATGAAAGCCCCTCTCCTTTTAGCATGGACTGCAAGCTGCTTACGGTTTTTTCTTCTTGCCGCCGAGCAAGCCGGTTAGTTGATTGACGGCGTCCGAGGTGTTGCCACCCCCCGCAGCGCCCGCGCGGCCGTTAGCCAGATTAGACGCCCCACCCGCACAACTCAGTTGCGACTTTAGGAGGCTGGCGGCGGCACCGCCGACGTCTGGCGCAAATTGAGGATTTGCGGTCGTGCCATGAATCTGGAAAGGCACCTTGATTGCACCGCCCTTGCAGTTCGCCGCTCCCCCGCCCAGTACCTGCCCAACAGCACCTCCAGCTACTGACGAGGCCGCCGTCGAAACGACGGCGTTACTCACCGTCGCGACCATGTTGAAGTTCATATTGTTTTTGGCATCGAGAGTGCCGCCACCCACGGCCGTACCGAGGCTCGGTACCACCAGATCGAAGTTGTCGGCCTTTATCCCGGTGGTGGCCATATGAACATCGCTGGTCATCTTTTCAATCACCAGATCCTGCCCCGTTTTGATCCCGGCCAGTGAGCCCACGCTGGACATCTTCTGTCCGAGGTTAAAGCCGGATAGCTTTCCATTGAAGAGTCCAATGTTTCCGTCGGTAACCAACTTGTCGGTCGGCCCGGTCGCATGCAGGTTTGTGCTGAGTGTTCCGGCCGTCAGCTTGGAGCCTTGGGGAACATTAATGGCGAGAGCAGGAAGAAAGGACTGCAGGTCGGTCGCGGGCATGCCTTGGCCGGAGATTTTCATGTCCACGGCAAAGGCATCGCCTTCAGATTTATAGGTGCCGCTTAAATGAGCCTTTGCTTTGCCAATGTTCAGCGTCGAGGGATTTAAGACGCCTTCTCCTTTAGCCAGATCGTAACGCGTGTCGAAATCAATTATTGCCGGAACACCGGCTGGCGATCCCCCAGCAACTAGAACGGCCTTCGAAATCTTGGCTTGCCCCTTGGTTGTCATCTCGCCATTTCGGCTGATCAGATTGGCGTCGACGTCAACTAGGCCTCCGAGACCGACGCTTGGATCGAGAAACCCCGAGGCTCCAAGATTGAGATTGCTCATCGTCAATTTCACATCTTGGGGCGTAAAGGCTGCGTCTTTCGGATCGACCGGCCCGACCTTCCCGTCGATTTTCATCGTGCCCCCATTAGGCCCTTCCATCGAAAACGCTATGGGGAAGTTGCTGCTCATAGACACGTCGCTGGCAGTTAGATTGACCTTATTGTAGACGGTCCGCTTCTTCGAATTGGTGTTCCCCAGTGTGATTTGGCCGTCTTCGAGCGACAGCTTCTTGACCGACACGGATTCCGCCACTTTGCTACTGGAACCCGAAGCGGGAGCTGTTTTCTTCTCGGCCGACCCGGAATTTCCACCGATCGAGGAGAAGTTCCATTTGCCGCTTGGATCCTTCAACATCATCATCTGGGGATTTTCGATTGTGATCTCTGTGATATTAACCTGCTGCGAAAAAATCAGCGGAATCAGCTCGACTCCGACCTTAACGCTCTTTGCCGTGATGAACGGTCCGGAGTTGAACTTCGGGTCGTCGCTGATCGACAAATTATCAATCGCCAGTGAACCACCCAGAATCGACAGGCTCAAATCGCCGAGTTGTACCTTTCGGCCAAGGGCTTCGGAGGCTTTGGCTTCAATCGTGGGACGGAACTTGTTCACTGGGATGAAGAAAGGCAGGACCAATAAAATCACGATTAGTGCAAGGATGGCTATGCCAATCCATTTCAGCGTGCGGCTCATGGATTCCTCCCAGGAGGGCAGGCGTAGGCGGGCGCCTTACTTGTGCGAGGCGATAGTATCACACCGCATGGGACGGGGGTGGTTCTAGTCTTGCAGAAATTACCCGTTAGTTTGTTATCCTACCGCACGTGAAAATCCCCTTTCTAATTGACACAGATACGGCGTCCGATGACGCCGTGGCTCTGATCATGGCGCTGCGTTCGCCGGAGGTCCAAGTCCTAGCCATAACGGCCGTTGCGGGAAATGTCGCCGTCGAGCAGGCCGCACGCAATGCCCTCTACACCGCGGAGCTTTGCGGTTCCGACGTACCAGTATTCATTGGGGCACCTAAGCCGCTCAAGCGGGCTCATGCGCCGGCCGACTGGTTTCACGGAAAGGACGGCTTGGGCGACCACGGCTACCCACCACCGCGCCGAACGGCGGAAAAACAAAATGCTACCGATGCCATCCTCGAGACGATCCAAGCGCATCCGGGCCTGGTGCTGGTCACGCTGGGTCCGCTAACCAATGTAGCTCTCGCGCTCGAGGAGAACCCGGACATCGCTCGGCACGTGAGCCGCTGCGTGATCATGGGCGGAGCGCCCTGTTGCGAGGGCAACGTCACGCCGGCCGCCGAATACAACATCTGGTGCGACCCTGAGGCTGCTCGCATGGTGTTGCAGAGCGGAGTGCCGATTGAACTCGTTGGCTGGCACCTCAGCCGAGGCGAGGCGGTGCTGGGCCTCACAGATATACAGAAGGTTCTGAGTTTTGATACCCCTCTGGCCAGATTTGCGATTGAGTGCAACAGCCGGGGGCAGGAGGCTTTTTTCGAGCAGACCGGCGAGCGCGGCATCTGCCTGCCCGATCCCGTCGCAATGGCGATCGCGCTCGATCCCACGATTGTCACGTCGCGATCGAGCCACTTCGTCGAGGTCGCCACCGACAGCGAACTCACGCGCGGCATGACCGTCGTCGACCGCCTAAACGTCGCGACAAACGAACGCAATCGCAATACGTGGGCGGCAACTGTCGACGCGGGTCACAAGGCGGAGGTATTGTGGACGATCGATAACCTCCGGTGGAAGGAAGCTCTCTACTCCGCGCTTCGCAGAGGCCACCGTTGAGAACGGCACTCAGTACAGCCGAAAATTAAACTCGAACGGGATCAGAGTGGGAACCGGGCGGCCGCCTTTCACGGCAGGTTTGCACCGCCAAGTCTTAAAGGTGGCGATTGCCTGCTCGTTCAGACCGCCTGGCAGACCGCTAAGAATACGAGGGTTCTGCAAGTGGCCATCCACGGTGACGATCGCTTCCACTTTGATAAATCCATTCAACTTAAACCTGCGAGCCTCTTCGGAATATGGAGGACTCGGCATATAAGTGCAACTCGGCAATGAGACATCGTCGGTTCCGCCTTGATAGAGAGCTCCCGCGTTGTCAGCCAACCTAAGTGGCGGAAGAGGTCCAAACGGTTCCGAAGGCAACATTGCATCGCTCTCTTTCGGACCGGCGAGGTTGAGCGCCGCGCTGTATCCGTCCCATTCCCCGTCCTTCAACTGAAGCAGATCAGCTGAAAGCTGCACCTGTTCGTCTTCTAGTTTGGTGGTCGTGCCGAGCACTACGAATCCGGCCTTGGACTGGGAGGCAAACGCCCGAATTACACCGCGCTTGACGGACTTCGCGGGGATGCGGTCTTTGACGAGAAAGCCTTCGAGGAGCTCGCGGTCGACAATTTGAAGATCGCTTCGCCGGCTGGCCATTTCCTTTGACAGCTCACCCGCCAGCTGTATTCCATATTTCGAAGTGTTACCATCGGGCAAAACGAAATTGGCTACGAAGATTCCGCAATCCTTCCCGGCGCAGCCTATTACCTCGGCATATTCCAAAAGCCTGGTTACTAGCGCCGGGAGATCGGGCACCCTCTCCGGTTCCGGTTCGGTGCTCTTCTGCGGCAGGGAAAGCCCGCGGCGTGGAAGCCGGCGAAGTAAACCACATCGCCTATCTCCTGGCCTTCCTTGAAGGCGACAATGCGATGATGGCGCAAATGGCCGATCTGCTTGACCATCAGCCCGGATACGAAAACACCGCTGTGCTGATGAGAGCGCAAACCAAAATCTACTACGGGCAGGTTCGCGATTCCCGGGCGCTCCTCCAAGTGCTTGCCGATACGGCCGACCGCGATAAGAAAATCGCCGGCGTCGGCTACCTTCAGGCGAACCTGGCTGTCGAAGACGCGCTCCTCGGGTTCACGGCGCGTGCGTTGCAGCATGCGGAAACGGCGGCGCAACACGGCGCGGAAGGAGCAGCGCTCGCCTTTGCTCTAGCGGGAGACCCGGCACGAGCCGCAAAACTCTCCAAGAAAATCGCCGGTGCTGCCGAGTCCGACCCAAACCTGAGAGACATTCGCCTTCCTGAGCTCTACGCTGCCATTGAAATGACGCGCGGAAATTCGGCAAGAGCCATCGAACTGCTCGAGCCTGTGAAGCGCTTCGAAGAAGGCTGGATCGATTCTTACTGGGCGGCTTACATCCGTGGCCTGGCGTGTCTCGCCGGAGGCCAGGGACAGGACGCTGCGCTCGAATTTCAGAAAATCGTCGACCATCGAGGCTTGGTCCAGAATGCGCTCTACGGAGCAGTCGCACACATTCAACTCGCGCGGGCCCATGCGTTGCAGGGCGATGTGAGCAAAGCGCGGAAGGACTACGAAGATTTCTTCGCGCTTTGGAAAGACGCGGACTCTGATATTCCCATTCGGCTGCAAGCCAAGGCAGAATACGCAAGACTGCACTAGTCCCGAGCGAATCAGGAATCCACTCTTACGCCTGCCGGTCTACCTCTTGAACTTGTCCAGGCAATTTTTCAATCCGTTGCCGCACGACACCAACGTGCAGCCTCAAGGCGTAGAGCAGCGGTTGAAACGCCATTGGCAGCGAGAGGCGGCTCGCTCGTTCTTCCAGTTGGTTTAGTCGTTCCATGTATTTATCGGTGTGATGGGCGGGAGAGGAGGCCATCTCCCCTTCGAGCACCATCAATTCGGAATAGAGTCTGTAGACCCGGCGGTGCTGCAACCAACTATAAATTGCGGGTGAAAATCGCAGCAGCGGATAAACCACTCCCAACACCGGAATCAGCAGCACGAGAAGCTGCTGAGCCAGCACCGCCAGCCAAAAGGGCAGATGGCGCTGCAGGAACGGCGGTCCCGTCTTGTAGAACTCCCGTGCATGAGTGCCGAGCGGGAGGTCAATCACCTCCGGTGCCGGAAACTGGCCCGCCGCGTGGAACAGGCCCGCGGCAGAATGGGCTCGCGATGCGGCTTCAAGCAGTCGGTACTGGATCGCGGGATGAAGATCGCGGCGCACCACGAGGCTCGCTTTTGTCGCCAGCAGCACCACGTCATTGGGTGGCCGGTTTTCCTTCATATCCGCTACGCCAGCCGGCAAGGTCAGCTTATGCAGGAAGGGATATAGCGCAACGAAGGCGTCCGCCCTCGGAACTCCGTCAAGACTCACGTCCTTGGCGGTGAGAAGCTGGTGCACAACCGGCGTTTCCCATGCGTCCAACAGAATTGCCGCATCGACCTCCCCACTCTGCAATTTTGCGGCGCTGTCCTCTGCGGAGAGCGAAAGCAGGGTGGCGGACGTTCGGTTGATAATCCCGACACGTGCGAGAAACTCTGTCGCGAGGAGATGCGAGCCGCTGCCTTCCGGGCCGATTGAGATCCGCAGCCCAGCGAGGTCTTCATGTCTTCGAACAGCTCGACCGCGCGAGAAACCCCAAAGCGGCTCGTAATAGAGCGTCCCCAAAGAAATCAGATCGGGCGATTTCTGCTCGTCCGTGACGCCGCTTGGAATGATTGCGATGCTCACGCCCGACCTCGGATCTTGCAGCCGAGCAACGCTTTCGACGGCACCTGCCGTTGGCACCAGCTTTAGGTCAATGCCGTCGCGCCGGAGCAGTTCGCTGTAACGCTTCGCCGCAATTGCGTTGAAGCTCCCTTCAGGGTCGATTGCCATGGTTACCGAGCGCGGAGGGGTCGGACGAAACACGACGAACGTCAGCCATGTCAGTACGCCGGTCAGCGCTACTAGGGCTATCAACGTGATGACCAGATATCGGCGGGTTGCATTTGTGCGGTTCAGAATGGTCATCATTTTTTTGAGACTGTCCTGCGGCGTCAGCCTTTCTTAATCCGACCAGAGGCAAACCTGAGCGACCCGACACATAGATAACAGAACGTACCGGAGACATAGGTTACACTTTTTTCCCTTTCTGGGAAGGGAGTGATGCCGTGGAAGGAGTGTTCGGTTTTGAGCGATGGTGGGGCTGGGCGGATTCGAACCGCCGACACGCAGTTTAGGAAACTGCTGCTCTATCCATCTGAGCTACAGCCCCCGCTATCAGACTACTACATTTTCACCGCGCTTCGCCTGAGGGTACCTTCGGTCTTGTCGGATTTTTCGATTGAGTCGCTACGCCGCCAACCGCTGACATTCTTCTACAGTTCGTGTCTTTTGAGTTGTGAGACGGCGTAATCGCAAGCGCGCGCGGTTAGGGCCATAAACGTAATCGAGGGATTGACACACGAGGAAGAAGTCATGCAGGCGCCGTCGGTCACGAAGAGATTTTTCACATCGTGGGCCTGGTTGAACTCATTCAGCACCGACGTCTTGGGGTCGCGGCCCATGCGCGCGGTTCCCATTTCGTGGATAGCCCGGCCCGGAATCGAGATCTTTTGAGAGACCTTGATTTCGCGCGTTCCCGCGACCGCGAGCATTTCCGCAGCCTGGAAAGCGATGTCACGCGACATCGCCAGTTCGTTCTCTCCCCACTGGCAATGAAACTTGAGCGTCGGGATGCCCCAGGCATCGACCTTGCCTTGTTCGATCTCGACATAATTGTTGTGATATGGCAGGCATTCTCCGAATCCGCTTATGCCAAAACGCCAAGGGCCCGGCGCGGTTAGAGTTTGCTTGAAACTGGGACCGAAACCGGCCATCCGGCCTCCACGCGCCCAATCGTCGCGGCCACTGTCGCCCTGGTAGCCGTAACCACGCAGGAAATCCTTCTGCTTGGTCGTGAGATTACGGAAACGCGGAACGTAAATTCCGTTTGGCCGATCGCCAAACGGGATCTTGTTCGTGTGACCGGGCAAGATACCCTCGGCGCCGCTGCCCATGTGATGATCCATGAGATTGTGGCCAAGTTCGCCGCTGCCATTCGCGAGCCCGTTCGGAAATTCCGGCGTGGCCGAGTTGAGCAGGATGCGTGTGGATTCCAGGCACCCCGCACACAAAAACACCAAGCGAGCCTTGAACTCGAGCGCGGCCTTCGTTTGTCCATCGACTACGCGAACCGCGGTAACGCGCCGCGTGTTCGAATCGAAGCCCAGGCTGTGCACCACACTGTGCGGCCGGATTGTGAGCCGCCCGGTCTTCTGGGCTGCGGGCAGCGTCGAATTCAGGCTGCTGAAATACGATTGCGTGATGCAACCGCGCTGGCATACGCCGCAGTAATGGCAGGCGGTGCGACCTTTGTGCACTTGCGTAAGAACGGCGCAGCGGCCAATCATCAAAATGCGGTCGTCGTAATGCCTCTTGAAGGCATCGCGAACGTCCTGCTCGACGCAGGTCATTTCCATCGGCGGCAGAAATTTTCCATCCGGCAAGTGCGGCAGGCCTTCGGCCTGCCCGCTGATTCCGGCAAACTCCTCCACGTAGTCGTACCACGGAGCGATATCTTTGTAGCGAATGGGCCAATCGATCGCAATGCCTTCTCTTGCGTTGGCTTCGAAGTCGAGGTCGCTCCAGCGGTAAGTCTGGCGTCCCCACGTAATGGATTTGCCGCCCAACTGGCGCCCGCGGATCCACGTGAACGGCTTTCCCTCTTCCCAGGAGTAAGGGTGTTCGAGGTCGTTGACAAAAAACTTACCGGAGAATTGGTCGCAGTCCTCTGCAGCGCACTGGATTTTCTGTGTGCGCAAACGCCCCCTCCGATCGTCCCAGTCGCGGAATTTCATCTCCCAGATCGGAACGTGCTCGTCGTAGTCCTCCTCGGGAATGATCATGCGTCCGGCTTCGAGCAGGAGCACGTTCAGGCCTTTTTCCGTCAATTCCTTGGCAGCCCAGCCGCCGGTAATCCCGGAACCAACGATAAGGGCGTCGTAGGTAATGTTGGCCATGGACGCTTTGCTACGCCTTCTTCTCAGCAACCGCTGGAGCACACCCATGAAACGCACCGGGTATGATCTCGCGTTTCAGTTCCTGCGTCTGGCCGATCTCAGAGGTGTAATAGCCGTGGATGGTCATGAGCTTAAAGGAGCGGAAGAACTCGCCCCGCAGCTCGTTGAACGGTCGCCCCAAAGAAGGATCAGGCGCGTCCGCAGGAGGGCCGTCGAGCCAATCCACGGAATCGTCGAGCGCTTTCAAGATGGCAGTTTGCTGCTGAATCGAGCCATCGAGAAAGCCTTTGCCAAAGAGCGTATCGGCTTGGATGTCCACATCGTCCAAACCGGCCAGAAAACGCTCGCGCTCGTCCGCCGTGGCCCAGTCGGTTAGTATCACGTCAATGAATTCGTTCACGCGCGCAGCTTCGGCACCCGGGGTATCCGTCGCCGGAATAATCAGGTCGACCATGGCGATGACGATGGCGTTCTGATGAGGCGTCAGGCTACGAAGCGCGTACGCTGCGGGAGGCTGAGCCTGCCGCAGCAGAAGCGAGACTTCCGGCGGCAGAACGGGTAACACTGAAACGGCTGACAGAACGCGCAGCAGTTCACGCCGGTGCATACTTTCCTCGCATTGCAGAAACGGAACGATGCGCCTTAGGCACCGAGAATCTCGCTGCGGATATTTTTCAGAACGTACGCCGCCCGTTCGACACCCACTTCACCGGACAGGATTGGGTCTTCATTTTCGATGCTGAGAATGCCCTGGTAGTCGATGTCCATGTAAGCCTGCATGATCGCTTTCCATGTAGACGCCCCGTGGCCGTAACCCACCGCGCGGAACGCGTCGGAAGCCAGTGGCAGATCCCCTTTTTCGAAGACAAAATTCAGCACACCATACTTGGCGACGTTTTCGGGATAAAGAACCGTATCTTTCATGTGCGCGTGATAAATCATTCCCTGTTTTCCGAGGAAATGGATCACCTCGACTGGGTCGCAACCCTGCCAGAAAAGATGGCTCAAGTCGCAATTCGCGCCGATCTCTTCACCCACGGCTTCCCGCAGCCGCAGGAGCGTGCGCGGATTGTAAACAACAAAGTTTGGATGCATTTCAAACGCTAGGCGATGGATGCCGTGATCGCGCGCGAATTTCGCCGCCTCCTTCCAGTAAGGGATCACCTTCTCCTTCCACTGCCATTGCAGCATCTGGTCATACTCTTCGGGCCACCGGTAGGTGACCCAATTGGGCTGCGTGTCGGTCGGAGAACCACCAGGGCAGCCGGAAAATCCCACAATCACTTTCACGTCGATGCGTTCGGCCAGTTGCACCGTCCTTCGAAAGGTTTCGGCGTCTTTCGCGGCGTGTTTCGCGTCCGGATGCACGGGATTGCCGTGGCAACTCAACGTCGCCACGCGAATCCCGCGATCGTCGAACTTCTTAACCCACGCCTTGGCTTTGGCGGAATCATTGTAAATCTCATCGAGGGGACAGTGATTCGCGCCCGGATAGCCCCCGGTGCCGATTTCCATGGCTTCGAGGCCAAGCGCGCTTACCTTATCGAGCATTTCATCCAGCGAAAGCTTGGCGTAAACGGGATCGAAGACTCCAATCGGGATTTTCTTTTTTGCTCCGGAAGATGCTTGCGCCGGACGCAATGGTAGGGAGGTTTCAGGTGTGAGTTGGCCCGCAACTTCCGCCAGTTTAGCGGAACCAGGTATCGTCGCGGCCAGAAGGCCCGTCCCTCCTGCAGCAAGAAATTGTCTGCGGTCAAGGCCTGCGGAAGAATCCGGACCCTTCGGACGTCGTGCGCTCATTCGAGAGCCTCCATTTGTTTGGAAAAAAGGTGGAGCAAGAAGACCAGAAAAATTATACGCCCACCGACGCGCCAGGTGGAGCGAAACTAACGGTCATTTCGGCGGACGTAGCTTCTCAATTGGAGGAATCGAGACGGCTCTGGTTAGCGCCCGCTCCGGCTGGCTCTTGTTGTTCTGCAGTGCGTCCACGAGCATCTCAATCGCCTGCCCGGTATTCGGAGGGATATAGATGGTCGCGGCGAGCACGCCAGTGCGAACCCAGGCCTGGCCCGTCTTGGGGAGGCCATCGCAGCCAAGGAACGGAAGGCTCAACCATCGTTCGCGTTCGGTCTCGGAGAGTATTTCCTGAAACGCCTTACGTGCGCCGATGGCCATGGAATCGTCTTGAGCCGCCACCAGATCCACACTGGCTTTTTGCGATGTCGAGAGCTTGAGCCAGGACCGCACGGCACGCTGCGAACTTTCCTCGGTCCACTGCCCTTTGAGCATGATCAGATGGATGTTCGCTGGTTTTACCTCCTGCATACCGGCCGTGCGCTCTTTGGCGGCTGAATTCTCCGAGGGTCCCTGAACATAGAGGACCGTACCTCCCGCCGGGAGCAGCGCCGCGCACTGCCGCCCTTGAATCCGGCCGATTTCGACGTGATCGGAGCTTACACTGAAGATAGGGGCTTTGTTCGTGCGACGAAGTTCGGAAATGTAGTTGGCTTCGCGATTGAGCACCGCCCAGCCTATTCCTTCATTAACCGCGGCGCGCGCTACCTGCGGAAGCGACGTGCCGCCCACCGGTTCGAAGAGGATCGCGTCCGGGCGCTCATCAGGCGCTGCCTGAATCGCTTTTAGAATCTGCGTGCTCTGGTTGATCGCGTCGTTGTCCGCATAGAGTATTTGCAGATCGGCGCCAAACTTGCGGGCGGCCTGTTCCGCTGCATGGGCCTGTTCCACCTGGTAATCATTGTCGTTGGTTGTGAGAGACACCAGAAGTTTTATCTTGGGCATTCGCACACCGGGAATGATTTGCGTCCGGTAATAACTCTACACTGCCGCGAGAGAAATTTGTGGCCAACCTCGACGAAAGTTTCAGCGAGAGAAACATTACGGCAAAGGCGGGAGCCTGAACTCCCGAAGATGACGGCGCTCACAGAGAACTCTGTTATGAGATTCCGCGCAAAGCAGCGGAGAGAAAGAGAATTGGGTCAAAAGGTGCAAACTTCAGTATAAGCGAACCTTTTATTGTCCATAAGTTATTGTTTCAGAAAGCTTAGTACTAGCCCGTCTTTCGCAATAAGAGAGAGCTTCCACAAAAAGCACGCACCGAATTTCAGGTAACTTCTTTGTGGTCAACGGAGGTTGCCGAAAAGAGGCGTGCGGTGCCGACCTACCCTCTTTTCAACGGCACGA